>Ga0209417_1000093_pt1 | contig 239011 bp, 216 predicted proteins | sample RifGroF2_FD_184002 | JGI IMG/M metagenome (GOLD analysis project Ga0209417, IMG submission 184002) | Groundwater microbial communities from Rifle, Colorado, USA - Groundwater F2 (SPAdes) (version 2) | ecosystem: Environmental > Aquatic > Deep subsurface > Groundwater | place: Rifle, Colorado... | reverse complement strand
GCCTTGTAAATCTGATTCTTTTATTTCTTGTTTCATGAAAGCTATTAAAACAATAAATCTCGATGGCGCAAGTACAAAATGTTTTTTTCAGATTTTTTTTAAGCAAAAATAGTGCCGAACAGAATTGAAAATTTGATAGAATTTTGATGAAAAATTGAAAAAATTGGTATGAAAAGTATATCAAAATGAAGCGTTTTCTATAGAGATTTGGGGTCTTTAATAGGCTGCTATTGACGCAATCTGGTGATTTTTGACGCAGATTGCGCATGAGATTTTTTTATCGCCCCGATACGATGGCTGAATGAACAACTTGCGCATCTACGGGGTAAACTTCTTTCGCTGGTTTAAAGGATTAGAAGATGTAAAATGACGGTTAATTAAAGTTTGTAAAAATGAAGTTTGGTGATAATATAAACAGACGTAATACGGTTGCGGTGTCCCCGTACGGGGATTAAAAGGCAGCTCGTTTGGGTTAGGTTTTTAGGTAACGAAATTGCCGCCGGATGGCGGATAAATATCAGGAAGTAAGGAAAACGGCGGCGAGATTTTCGCTTTGCTACAGGAAAAAAGGAAACTTAGCCACACCGATACGATTGACGAGTCAATTCTACAGGGCAGGCGTCGGCACAAAGACACTAAAATATATTTAATTGAAAAATGGAGAAGCGGACAAAAAAATGTTATTTTGGGTTGAATAATCTGATTTAGGAGGTAGAATGGAGAAAGTAAAAAAAGAATCACCGCTGAAGACAACATAGGAGATGGAACAGAAATAATTTTTGGCATTTTGATTTTATGGATGATTGTGGTTGCTCATAAGCTTGAAACCGTTGTAGGGATATTTTGATGTCACCTAATGCAAGAGATTACACTGATACTACTCTCAAAAAGTTATATGGCCTTTCAGGAAATACATGTGCATTCCCGGGTTGCGAAAAAAAATTAATAGCAAGGGATGGAGAAACTATTATCAGTAAAATCTGCCACATTGAAGCAGCAAACAAAAATGGGGCAAGATATAATCCTAATATGACAGATAACGAAAGAAGGCATTTTAACAATCTAATTTTATTTTGTGATGAATGCCATTGCATCATAGATAATAAGACCAATGAGGCACAATACCCGGTTGAATTATTAAAAGAATGGAAACGAAATCATGAAAGCAGCTTGTATTCTAAATTTAACTCGAATCCATCTCTTTTAAACATTGCAATTAATGCAATAGCCAATATTGATTTTGAAGAGGTCAGCGATAAAGATGTAGAAAATATAAAAGTGTTTGGCATAGAACAAAAAATAACTTACAATTCAATTAAAAGGAATAAAGCCTTAATTGACGAATATATGGTTTTTTATGACAAAGTGAATTCTTTATATGATGAAATGGAAAAGCAAGGTTCATTTAAAAAAGAAAAACTTTTAAGAAACATTAAAAAAATATATTTGAAAATAAAAGGCAATTATGTTGGTGATTCATCAAAGCCAATTGAAATAATTCGCGAAAATGCAGACAATATCATTGAAGACATTGAAAACACGCTTTTGAAATTGGTCAATAATAACGGCGGCAGATATTATGAAGATATTACTTTTGGTATTTCAGTTATTATGGTTGATGCTTTCATGCGATGCAAAATATTAGAGGAGCCTAAAAAGCAATGATAGTTAGCAGGGATACAAGACCAGAAAGAAAATTATACTATATAGGTAGCCTAGCAATAGATATAATGAGAAACTCACCAAAAAAAGATTTCGATTTTTTTGATATTTTTCAAAAAATAAATAACTATGAAAAAATATCCATGAACTTATTTGCTTTGACAATGGATTGGTTGTTTCTAATAGGTGCAATAAACGATAATAATGGTCAAATCAAGAAATGTTTTTAAAAACACTTAAAATAGAAAACAATGGGTTACTAATAAGAGATTTACCTTTTCACAAAGGTATAAATCTTATAGTTGACGAATCTATAACACAAGACAAAAAGGAGTCAGGTAATAATGTTGGCAAAACAACGGTATTAAGACTTATTGACTTTTGTCTTGGAAGCGATGGCAGAAATATTTATCAGGATCCAGAATTCAAAAATAAAAGTAATACTCAGATCGAACAATTTTTAAAAAATAACAACGTAATTATTACTCTCATCTTAAAGGAAGATTTAGAAGATGCAAATTCGAGTGAGATTGTAATAAAAAGAAACTTCCTTCAATACTCAAAGAAAATTCAAGAAATTAATAACGAAAGTTACAATGATGATACATTTTCGCAGAGATTGAAAAAGTTGATATTTAATTCAGATGCAGAAAAACCAAAGTTCAGGCAAATTATTGCAAAAAATGTAAGGGACGAAAAAAGTAAACTTGTTAATACTGTAAAAGTTCTTCATTTGTGTACACGACAGGATGAATATGAAGCTTTATATTTGTTTTGGTTGGGGATTGAATTAGATACTAATGCTAGAAAGCAAAAGTTATTGCAAGAACAAGCATTAGAACAAAAATTTGAAAACAGATTAAAAGAAGAAAGCTCACTGTCTCTTATAAACCAATCACTCCTTATTATCGATAGGAATATAAAAGAATTAGAAAAGAAACGAAATAGCTTTAATGTTAATGAAAAATACGAAGTTGACCTTACAAAATTGAATCTGATTAAATTGAAAGTTAACAAACTATCGACTGAATACAGCAGACTAGAAATGAGAAAAGAGTTAATTAACGACAGCAAAATTAACTTAGAAAAAGAATTGTCTCAAATAGATACAAAACAAATTAAGAACCTGTATGAAGAGGCTAAAGTTTTAATTCCTCAAATTCAAAAAACATTTGAAGATACATTGAATTTTCATAATCGAATGATCGCTGAAAAAATTAAATATATCAGTCGAGAATTGCCAGAACTTGAAGCCGAATTAATTAGTGTAAAAAGGGAAATGAGTGCACTTTTATTGCAGGAAAAAAATCTAACTGATAGTCTTAAGAAATCTGGCGCAATAGAAGAAATGCAACAAATAATATTGGAACTAAATGAAGCGTTTGAAAAAAAAGGTAAATTAGAAGAGCAAAAAAGACTTATAGAAGAATCTCAAAATAAACTGAAAGCCATAGGAGATCAAATTGAAGAGATAAATAAAGGTATTTTGTCCAAAGATGATTTAATTCAACAGAGAGTTGCCGAGTTTAATAAGTATTTCTCAGATATATCATTTCGTTTATATGGAGAAAGGTTTGTCGTAAGTGCGGACAGAAACGAAAAAGGCTACGAATTAAACATAAGTAGTATAAGCGGAAATTTAGGAACGGGCAAAAAAAAGGGACAAATAGCTGCTTTTGATTTGGCATATATTCAATTTGCAGATTCATTGAGCATTAAATGCTTGCATTTTATTTTACACGATCAAATCGAAAATGTTCATGACAATCAAATATCTAGTCTTTTGACTGAAATTGTAAATGGTGTCAATTGCCAGTATGTGGTTCCGGTTTTAAGAGACAAATTACCTAAAGATATTGATATTAAGCAATATGAGATACTGTCTTTATCTGAAAAAGATAAATTATTCAAAGTTAAATAACTTTTGGGGCAAGCCCTGATATGGCTTGCGACCTCGCAATAAAAAATTCCCCCACAAGGGGTTTCAACCGTTTTCTGATTTAATTACCCGAAAGATTTGGGCGGTAAAACAAAACCCCGTCATCAGCTTTGCCTATCGGCAAATCTAAGATGACGGGGCTAACCGAAAAGATTGCGGGGATGACCCCGGTAAGATTTCTTCAAACTTGATTTTATTGCAAGGAATAAAATCGCTGATAAATCGGGAGTGATTTTTACACAGTAAAAATCAAGCGTTTAGCACATTTTTTGACATTTCATCGATAAATACATTATCAAGTCCCAATGCTATCATTGTATAACCCTGTTCTATGGTGGTTTTAACGTTCTCCTTGTTTGGACGGACTATGTGCATGCCAAAAGCTTTGCCGGCATTTGAAGCGATTTTTCGATATTTGTCCAGCGATGAAATCATATCAGGATGATTCATTTGGCCGGTAATACCCATAGAACCGCTCAGGTCAAGCGGGCCAATAAACAAGCCATCGACTCCATCAACTTTAACAATATCATCAAGATTGGCTATAGCATCTTTGTGCTCGATTTGCATTACCATCGCAATCTCATCATTTGCTGTTTTAATATATTCTTCAAAATTTATGCCATGCAAATTTGCTCTGCTGTAACCGTACCCGCGAACGCCGAAGGGGGGATACTTGGCTTGTTTTATAGCGGCTTCTGCTTCGGGGGCATTATTGACCATTGGAATAATTAAGCCTTTTGCTCCGGCATCGAGGGTTCTATGAATCCAAATCGGGTCATTCAAAGGAAGTCTGGCAATTGGTACACAATCAAAAGCATCTATGGTTCTGAAAATATTTGTCATAGTCTCGATATCAATAGCGCCATGTTCAAGATCGACACATATCCAGTCAAAACCATTTCCGGCAAATATTTCTGCTATTGCGGGATGGCCTATCTGCATCCATGCTCCAAGTGTAAGTTTTTTTTCCAATAATGCCTTGCGAAATTTATTTTTCATCGTTTAATTCCTTATCGGAGTTTATCTAAAACCACGGGATTAAGTATATCGAGTTCATTATATCGTTTTTCATACGCGGCTCTAATGTTTTTTAAGCAGCTTTGAGCCATTCTTCGGCAGGCCTCAACGGTACTGCTGCCAATGTGAGGAGTTAATATAACGTTTTCGAGCGTTCGCAAATCTTTGTCATGATTTACAGGTATGAAGGGTTCGTTTTCAAATACATCCAGTGCGGCACCTGCCAGCCTGCGGGCTTTTAATGCATCATAAATCGCTGCTTCGTCTATGATTGGGCCGCGTGCGGTATTAATTATAACGCAGGTTGATTTGAGCTTTGAAAGAAACTTCTCATTGACTACATACCTTGTGGCGGGTATTGATGGAATATGGATGCTTATGTAATCAGCGACGGCAGCGGCTTCGTCAAGATTTGAAACGAATTTGCTAAAGCCAAAATCCTTTTTTAACTGTTCCTCATTGCATTGGGCGATGTCGTAGCCGATAACATTCATTCCAAAGCCAAGTGAGGCAATTTTGGCTGTTTTCCTGCCAATGGGGCCACAACCCCAAATTAAAAGAGTTTTGCCCTTTAATTCATTTCCTATTGAAGGCTGCCAATTAGAATTTTTCATATCTCTGTCGTGTCGGCAGAAATTTCTGGCAAAGGCTCCCATCAGCAAAATTGCATGCTCTGCAACTGAATCGTCGAGTACGCCGGGGGTGTTGGTTGTAATGATGCCGTTTTCAGTTGCTTTTTGCTTGTCCACGCCATCGTGTCCCACACCAAAACGGGCGATAATACCTCCCAGGGGCAAAGAATTATAAAGCTGATTTTTATAAACATCGACGCCCAATATGACGCCAAACGCAGAAGTTTGCTTTGCAGTATTTGCAATTATTGTTTCATCTAAATTTACAGGCTTACATTCAAAATCCTGGTTGGATTTAAAAATATCTTCAGCTTTATAATATTCTTTTTCGGTAACTAAAATTATCTGCTTCATTTAAATTTATGTCCTTCTTAAATCACTATTCGTCAAAGATTGTTTTTAATATTTGCCCAATATTTGTGCCAAACTGAATGTACCCCTCCCCGGTTGGGTGAACTCCATCGGAGAGCAAATCCTTATCAAATTTTAACAATCGTGAGGGGGGTACACAAATCATGTTGTCAAATTCACTAACTAATTGAGCTAATTGGGCGCGATATTCGGAAAGGGTAATTTTATTTTTATTAACAGCATTATTTGCACCATCGGTATCCGGTCGAAAACGGAAAAGAGGTTCAAGGATAATAATTTTTGTATGCGGAAAGATGGCGCGTAATTTATTGAGATAGTCTCGTGCGTTATTGGGACTTTTCCCCAAAGACCAGTCGTTTGTGCCGAATGCGACGATAATATATCGAGGTTCAATTGCTTGTTCGCAAATAAGAGAGTTGGCATCAAAAAAATAACCGCCTACACCGAAGTTGCAGATGGATAGATTATTTTGTCTTGCAGCAATGCTGACAGCGGTCTGGGATGGTCCATAAGCTCCGCCTCCCTGAGTGATTGAATCTCCAAATGCTAACAAAATATCCTGAAGCGGGGCAGCGGATAACCCTGATTTTTTTTCTATAAAAATTTCATTTATATAGCATACGCTATAGTGAGGCAGATAAATTTCAATTATGTTCATCTCGTTATTTTCGGATGTTATAGGAACTACCGCGTCAAGCAAACCATTTTTCAAATTTGTATGCAGTGAGGTGATGGGTTTGTTGTTAGATAGAATATCAATCTGCCCGGTTGCCGGTGATTTGGGCACTATCTTTGCCTTGATTTTTAAAAATGACGTATCGGAGGCAAATCTGATAACTATGCCGGTTGTGCACTTTGCTCTTATGTCGAAAGTCGGGTTTGTTTTGAAATAATCTTGCAGTTTGGGACAGAAGCGTTGAAATTCGATATTCTTATCTTTTTTAATTACCTGAAAAGCACCGCAAGTAAATTTTTTTATTTCTTCAATCGAAAGCTTGCGCATTGATTGACTATCGGCAAGACCAATTGCAGGTAAAGTTGCAATCATTATGAAAAAGGAAACAGTTTGTAGTTGTTTATATCCTGACATACTTTTTATTTATCTCTTGTTTTGTGTTATTTGTTCCCAATTATCAGTTCTAAATGGTGACGCCGGCAATCCTTCTTTATTGAAGAGATTGCAGTACGCCCAATTAGACCATGCATATCGAACTGCAACAGGTTTTTTAACATTATCTGACCAGACTACAACCGTATCATTTTCTATCTTGGAGTTTGCCCACACAAATTTTTTATCGTTTCCGGCAATGGCAAAGCCAAGAAGAGATTCGCCGTGGGCTGAAAGACCGCTGCCTGTGTTGTTATAGTATATCCTGATTTTATCATCCTCAATTTTCATATTTTTATACAATGGGCCTGAATATACAACGTTTGTGAAACCGTATGTTTGTGCCATCGCCCATAGAGCGAGCCTTTTACCGATATCATGTTTGTTTTTAGGATGGATGTCATAAGGTTCGCCTAAATCAATTGAAACAATCATGCCTGTATTGGGAATTTTTAATGTATCAAATTGGGCTTCTCTTAGTTCTGCCCAATCGCTTTCAGTCGGCAAATTTTTTGTCGGCCAATACGGCGGATGATTATCTGGGGTTTGTTCATAAAAATTAGTAAGCTGGACGAAATAAAACGGGAAGTTTCCCAGTCCCCAATCATTTCGCCAGTTTTCTATCAATGCTGCAAATAATTTTCTGTATTGATAGGCTCTGTCAACGTTGGATTCGCCCTGATACCAGATAACACCTTTTATTGTTAAAGGAATTAAAGGATGTATCATGGCATTATACAAACGACCGGCCCTGTTTTGCGGCCTCATACCGGCGGGTGGAAATGGTTTAGCAGGTGCCTTTTTTTCAAGTTTTTTTGCTTCTTCTACTTTGGCCTGCCATTCCTTCAACATATCTTCATATTGTTTTTTGTAAGTTTCCTGATTATTGAGTATTACAATATCCCTGTCGAGAATAGGCCTGAAATCTTCATCTTTTTCAAGCAGTGAACTTTTCACCCATGATTCGGCAGGAGTACCGCCCCAACTGCTGTCAATCAATCCTATTGGCACATTAAGATTTGCGTAAAGTTCTTTTCCAAAAAAATATCCAACAGCACTGAATTCTTTAACGGAGTTAGAATCACATTTTTGCCAGATGCCGTTGCAGTCAGTTTTTGGTTCGGTAGAATAATCTGGTTCCACAGTGAACAATCTGATGTTCGGATATTTTGCCAACGCAATTTCGGTTTTCGCGTTCTCATCCCTTAAAACAGGGAACTGCATATTGGATTGACCGGAACAGAGCCAAACTTCTCCAAGCATCACATCTTTAAGAATTACTTTACTATTGGAATCTGATATTTGAATATCGTAAGGGCCGCCGGCAGAACAGGTGTTAAACTTTATCGACCAGTTTCCGTCTTTATCGGCCAAAGTGGAAAATTGTTCAGTAGTCCATTGGGGTTTTACAATAACTTTGCCTTGTGCCCAGCCCCAGAGGGTTGCCTGAGAGTTTTGCTGAAGAACCATATTGTCAGAAATAATTTTGGGAAGTTTTACCTGAGACAATACTGATGAATGGAGAAAATTTGTAAGTAAAACTATCGAAAAAATATATATTTTTCGCATCGCTAAAAATCCTTTTTCTGGTTTATAATTCAGTATTATTTACTGTCATCGGCAAAAATTTGACCATGGCAATTCCCGGCACAGCTAACAGGAATGAACAAAGAAACAGCATCGGATATCCAATTGCTTCCTGAAGCAATCCGCTTACTGCACATGGTATATAAAATCCGAATCCCATCAAGGCACTCGATATTGCAAATAAAGACGTTTTGTTCAAGCCCGTTGCCATAGCGTGCAAATAGTAGAAAAATGCACTGAAGCCAATGCCGTAACCTAAACTTTCGATACAGACGACGCTAAACATATCCCTGTTTAAAGATTGGCCCAAAATAATGATTTCAGCAGTCGGCAATGTTTTTGCAAGATACCAATATCCCAAGTTCGGAACACTCATACAGCATGCGAGAGTTAAGAATGTTTTTTTTAAGCCGAATTTTTTTATTATCCAGCCTCCCGCGATACCGCCTATAATGGTGCATGGAAACCCGGCAAATGATTTGACTAATGTAAGCGAAGGGATGTCCATATTAAGACCTCCCTTTTCAAACGGGTCCATAAAGAAGGGGTCTGCCATTTTGACCAGAACACCTTCACCTAAACGGCACAAAAGAATATATATAATTAAAAGAACGGCTTTGTTTTGTTTGAGATATTCCTTTAATACCGCAAAAAGTGCGAAACCTTGGGGATTTTTCACTGCCTTGTCATTTACTGTTTTGGGAAGAAAGAAGAAATTATAAACTGCTCCGACAAAAAGAAGAATCGAAAGAATGATATACATCCATACCCAACCGGCAGTTTTTGACTCTGCAGAAACGTTTATCTGACCGGCCATTCTAATCAATATTGCAATGGCACAGATAATACCTACACGAATGGCAGATGTTTTTATGCCGATAAAAGCGGCCTGTTGTTTTGGATCGAGAATGCGTATGTAATATCCATCGGCTGCAATCTTAAAAAAGGAATAAACAACTGCCAGCAATAAAAATGCAGTCAAAGAAGTTAAGGTAAAGAAAATACTAAAATGAATTGTTACCGCAATCAAAGCCGTAATGAATCCGGTTAAAAATAAAAACAAAATGGAAAGCTTTCTTTTACTCGCCCAACTGTCAACGTAGGGCGCCCATAAAAATGACAATAGTATGGGAATATTAAGCAAAGAAAGGTATCCGATAAATGAATTTGCATATCCCATATCCTTATACATTATGGCAGTTCCATATTGTAAAGGGCCGCCTTCAATTGTACCGCTGAGAAGATAGATTGCGGGGATGTAAATCCATGGACTTGAAAAAAAACTTGTTACTGAACCGCGGTTGGGAACCGGCATTTGTTCAGAAATAGTAGAATTCATCGAATCTTTTAATTTAGACATCTGTTCTTCCTGAGATAAAAGTCTTATTGTAAATGGTATGGATTATATTGGTTTTGAATTTATAAATTCAGCTCTAAAATTGCCGACAGCTTCATTTATCATAAGCGCCCTGTTATAAAGTCTAAGAGATTTGACATAGCCTTCGATGCTTTTGCCTACATATAAATAACCGCCTGTATTTAAATCTGTAATATTGGGGTTATATCTTCCCCAGCCGAATTGGCGATAGCGGTCGCCATCGCAAAGAATACCATCTATGACAAAGCAAATAATTTTAGGCCCGCCATCAACGATTATTACGATATGGTGCAGATGTCCTGCTTTGATTGTCTTGGGGTCGGATTTCCAGCAAGATTCACTTCTGCCATCATTTAAAATGAGTTGAACGGTTCCATTATTATCCGTTGTAACGCAAAAACCTTTTCCATTTTCATTAATATTTTCTAAAATCACCTGTCCTTTGGCTATTGAATCAAATTTTACCCAAATATCGATTGTAAAGCCATTTCGCATATCTAAAAGGGAGCCATCAGGTGAATGCGGATTTCTAACTGTCAGAGCCGGAAGTTGAGGGGCGGGAATTCGTACCGGCATTTTGCCTGTGCTTGTTATGTCAAGAATTATCCCTGCTTCGGTAATGGAACATTTTTCTTTAAAACTGAAAAGATTGTTAATGAACCTGGGGTTGATTTTATGGATTCTTGCCGTTTGTTTTTGTGTTTCTGTAAGATAAAAAGCTCCCCGGCATTCAACCATGTCGGGATAACTCATCCTGTTAAAAATGTCATCTGAATAAAGGACTATCTCCGGCTGAGACCATTCGATTTTAAGGCCTTGTGCAGTTTGTATTTCGCTTCCACAGCAAAGCCAGACGGGATTGCGGTCATTGTAATCTTTTCCGCCATGATTATGAAACCAATAGAGATATTTTCCATTTGAACATTTCCATGCAAAATTCGCAGCCCTGGGATGTTTAATTTTCTTTCCATCCGGAGTATAAGCCATATATTCGGGAACCGACCAGTTTCTGCCTTTGTCCCTGCTATAGGTGCAGACAGGATGTCCGTCCACAGTTCGGTAAACGCAGAAGAAAGAACCATCGCTCATTACCGAATAACTTTGTTCTTCCGATATAGGCCCGCCGCCCGGCGGAGTTCGCAGACCTGTTTCGCCTTCCGGCAGAGTTTCCCAATGAATTTTTTCAGGATCAAGTTCAGTCAAAAGATTATCGCTCTTGAGAAGTACACCTTCACTTTTTGTGAAAAATCCGTGCCCAAAACCTCCTACTTTGTGCAATGATACATAAGCGGCGCCATCGTATTTAAACGGTTTGCCGACATTCCAGAAAAATCTAATTTTTCCGGCGTATGCGTTTTGCCGATCAATTTCCATTTCGCGAACATTTATGACGTAGCGTTTTTTCGACCAAGATTTACCATGATCGTCGCTATATTTGAAAACGAAATAACCGAGACTATCAACACGCCTGCAAAAACCGTCGGGATAAGCGGCTTTATCTGCAATAATTTTCTCGTGATTGTCTGTGTTATGATTATAAAAGCAGTATATTCTTCCTGTCGGAGTTTTCAGTGTAACAGAATACGATGCTGCGGGGCCGTCAGAGGGTTCAATTTCGACTGCATCGGTCCATGTTATTCCGTGGTCTTTGCTTCTCAAGCTTATCACATGCTGGCCGCTTTGGCCTTCACGCGACTTTCCGGTTGTAACAGTGCACAACCACGAATCATCGTCTGTTTGAACAATAAACGGCTGATCGGCATAACATTGATTTGATGAAATGGGATTGCCGTTTGTTATCAGTCTCCAATCTTCCAAAGGTTTGAAAACTTCATTAACATTAAGCCCCATGCTGATATACCATTCTAATTCCTGGTCAGTTCTTACAGATGACAAACTCATAGATACTGTTTCCTTAATACAAAAACGAACAATCTCTTTAAATAAAAAAAAGATTGAAATATAAACCAAGGGAAATAATTATTTTAATAATTCAATACTTAAATCTATCGGCTCTGAAACTTTATTTTCAACCCATTTTTCTTCGAAGTGTTTAATCGCCAGCCTGCCCATGTTCTCCAGCGGACATCGCATTCCAATTATCTCAACTTTTTCCATATTGTGAACCTCTCTAAAGAAGGTGTAGGATATGTCTATCATTGAGATTTTGCGGTTAGTTTTTAAATATCCCTTTCGTTCTGCTTTTTCGATGTCCGGCTTTAAATATTCGTGAAGGCATATCATGCCTTCCATATCGGAATTATTTTTTATAAAATCCTCAATTATCAAATCGTGTTTGTTAGATAAAAAGGCCTGACAAATATGCTCATTTGGAAGGGTGCCGCCTCTTTTTTCAAATTCTGATTTTAGAGCGTTTACAATTTCAACAGAATAGGGATCAGTAATAAATCCTTCAATCGGGCCAGTGAACATTACAATTTTTTTTGCGTTAATTTCAGCGAAATGGTCTGCAATTTTTTTGGCCATATCCTGATGGTCGAATAGAATAGATTTAATAGGGAGGTCTTTGAAATTGCGTCCAGTAATAACAACATCGTATCCGAAATCGGCAAGCCTCATAAGATTCATTTTGTGCGAAAGGAACGGCTGAAGCCATACTATCCCGCTAAAATTACGACGTTTTATTTTTTCGAGAAATTCCGGCAGCTCTGATTCATTGCCGGAGTTGTGAATAAGCTCAATTGGCCAATTTAACTTGTCGCCTTCTGATACCAACCCATTTACTATTTCGTATATCGCCGTACTTCCGTAAGTTGAAAGCCAGAATGGCATTACTACGCCTATGCAGTACGTATCCCTGCGTTTACGTTCCACAGTATTTTTGGAAGAATCATTTTTGCTGATAAATTCCAACACATTATCTGTAAGCGATACCGGTTTTCCAACTACATACAACCCGTCTCCCGGCCTTGCTTCAAGAGTTCCCTGTAACTGCAATGCCTTTATTGCTTTCTGTGCTGTTAAATAAGAAACATTAAATTTTTTTGCCAAAGACCTAATCGGCTGAAGTTTTGTGCCGATGGAATAATTGTTGTTTTTAAGATCTTCGGATATCTTTTTGTAAGTTCCATTTATCAAAGATGATTCATTTGCTTTCATGGTATTTGCTCCAACTTCATTTCAAAAGTTATGTTTTTTCCAAACATTATTATAAGCAAATAAAGGTTAAATATCAATATAAAATTTGATTTAAAGATAAAAATATCAATATAGTTGTAGCTAAAACACATTAAATATTCAAGTTGTAACTATTTTATTTGAAAAGGGTTATATATATAATTCTAAATTGTATATCTGTTTAAATTGTTATTAATAAATTCCATATTCATAAATGGTATCGAACATAGTTAAGACATTCTCGACCGGCGTTTCCTCTAAAATTGTATCGTGGCTGGCTCCTGCAATGTAACCGCTGCCGGGTTTCATAATGTCCAGAATTTCGCATGTTTTTTGTCTTACGTAGTCCGGTGTGCCATCTATAAGAATATGGTGTGAATCAATTGCTCCATTGAAGACAATCTTGCTGCCGAATTCTGTCTTGAGAGTTTTTAAATCCATTCCGCTGCATGATGTTTGAACAGCGTGCAATCCATCCAGCCCGACCTCTATCAACGCAGGAATCAACTGAGCAATTCCGCCGCAACAATGCATCATTACTTTTAACTTATATGCGTGGCCTAAATCAACCAGGCGTTGGATGTGCGGGAGGACAAATCGTCTAAAAAGTGTTTCTCCGACAAGAGGCCCGGTTTGACTGCCCAAATCATTGCCAATAAAAAATATATCGATGTACTCAGCAGCAGAATCAAAAATTCGTTTGCTGGACTCAAAATAGTAATCAACTATATGCTCCAAAACAGCATCAACAATCTGAGGTTCGGTGTGCATTTTAATCAAAAAATTTTCCATTCCGAGAAGATCTATAGCGTCGTGCCAAAAAGGTGACCAGTCGCCGCCTAAGATGGCATATTGTTTATTGTACTTTTGAGCATCAACTTTTATATTCGATATATCGACATCTCGCGAATCGGGCCAGGTATAATCATGGATTTCCTGAAGTGAAGCGTCGGCCAGCGGGTGATTGATTGGCTGACCGTATCCTAAACCATGCCTGTCAATTCCGAATGGCGTTTGATAAACTGCATTTGGCATCAGAGGTTTTTGTTTTCCACGGTAAGGTGCTGTTACTCGCCTGAAATCATCATAAAACCTGATTCTTAAAGATTCATCGTCAAGACACAGACTTTGTTTTGCTTTTCGCCAAAACTCGTCTGATGCTCCGCACCACATCGGTACACGGTCAGGTTTTTCATGCTCAAAAACTGTCAAAACTCGTTCTCTCGAATTCATAATTTTTTTCCTAAAAAACCTAATCGATATGAAAGACTTCTTCCATATCGGCCCACCATTCATTTGGTTTCGCTGTTGAAATCGGTTCCTGACACGGTTTACATAACGCCCACCATTTTTGGGTTGCAGGGTCTTCCGCCATTTTGGCCATATCCATTTCAAAGCTGCTTCCGGTATATTCTAAGTAACTGAATAAAAAGAACTGTCCGGGTTGAAGCTGACGCAAATAAATCGAATAATTTTGAATATTGCAATCCTTAATTCTTTTTAACACATCAGGCCAGACTGACATATGCAGCTTTTTATATTCAGCTACTTTTTCCGGGAAAAGACCGATTCCCCAGCCATATCGTTTAATTGCCATTGCATCTCTCCTGTAAATTTATTTCAGATATTTTGCATTAATACAAACAACTATCGTCTAACAAATTATATGGAATTTTAAATGCCTCAAGCCGTGCCCATTTATTACTGTGAATAAAAAAGACGCCTCGTTCATCTTCAATAATTCCCGCATAGCAGCTGATTTCAGTTGTTCGCAATATGCTCTCTGGTGTACCATCCGAATCTCTGACAAATCGCGGGGAGGTAAACATAATTGGCTGAGTGCCTGTTTTGCAATGCGGCAGCTCTCGGCCAATACAGATAAACAGAGGTCTGCGATTTTTCCTGAAATCAAAAACATTATCCGCACCGTGAATAGACCCATTATTGTTATGATGAAATAAAACGTATTTTCCATTGCGTAATCTATAGAACGGGCATGGAGCGTTTGGATGAGGAATTTGGTTTCCGCCTTCGGCAAATCCAAGAGGTTTTGCTTCCGTCCAATTTCTTCCGAAATCATTTGAAGTGCAATAGTAAATGCAGCCCCGGCCGGTGCGAAGTGTACACATCAGAGTTCCGTTTGACATTTCGACGACGTGCGGTTCCTGAGCCAGAGAAGCGTTTGCATTATTTGCTTTCGGAACTCTAACTCCGGATTTGCCTGCGGGATAAAATTTGAAGTTTAGCTTTGCCGGATTGTCTTCGGTTAATAGATTATCGCATATCATAAAGACAGCTTCTGATTCGATTTCGTCCAGTTGTTCAGGGTCGGTTGCTATTGAAAAAGGCAACATGTACTCACCGTTGCTCATAAAGATGCCTTTGGACATCAAATGATTGCCATCCCCTTTGGGAGCGTATGTATATGGCGGAACGTTAATATCGTATGCACTATTTGGGCCATTTGGTCCCAGCCAGGTACAGCCGTCATCATTGCTATAAGTATAAACAAGCCTGCCAAATCGAAATCCGGTGTGACGAATGCTCACCATGTATATTCGCGATTTTCCCGGGACAGGTATTAATTGCCCCATCTCTGCCTGACGCGCTCCTTTATCTTTGCCATCATAAACTAAATGTCTCGGCTGCCATGTCTGTCCCTGATCGGTGCTTCTGGTTACAAAGACACGTTCTGGAATAATTTTTCCATGTCGGTCTTCATCGGCTCTCGAAAAACTTACAAGCCAAGTTCCGGCTTCTGTTACGGCTGCTGAACCGAGATATATTTTGGGTATTGTATCTGTCCCGGCATGTTCGACAATCGTTGGTTTTAGTTCATTATCTTTGTGAGTTATAATCTTACTCATATATTAAAGTTTCCTGATTATTATAGTTTATTTATTTCACTGTTGCAGGAATAAATTTTGCTAATTCAGTTTTAACTGAACTATATTTCTGAACATTTGCCAGATTATTCCATTCATGCGGGTCTGCTGCAACGTCATACAATTCTTCGGAACCATTGGCATAGCGAATATATCTCCAATTATCAAAACGAATCGCGAACTCTCCTTTTTTCCTGTTCATAATAGCGGGGTAAGACCATTTCAAATCAGGATTTGTCAGCAGGGGAACTATACTATGACCTTCAACAACTTCTGGTTCCTTGATTCCACATAATTCTGCCAATGTTGGATAGAGATCGAAAGGACTCACAATTTGATCGCATTTGGCTCCCGGTTTCGTTTTATTTGGAACAGATATGAACAGGGGAGTACGAGTTGATTCTCTCCAAAGTGTATTTTTATGCCAATGTTGTTTTTGGCCCTGATGAACACCATTGTCACCCCAGACAACGACGATTGTATTATCGTTATAAGGACTTGACTCGAGTGCATCGAGAATGCGCCCGATTTGCGCATCTGCAAATGTAATTGAAGCCATCAAAGCCTGTACAGCCTCGCGAGATTTTCCAGTGGCTTCTACCGCATCATAGTATTCTTTTTGGGCAATTTTTTTGCCTATTGCCGGAATATCATCAATGTCATTATCTTTTATTATAGGCATAACAATCTTATCTAAAGGATACATATCAAAATATTTTTTAGGAGCATACCACGGTACATGAGGCAAATATAATCCGCATGCGAGGAAAAACGGTGTACTGCCATAATCTCTTTTCAGGCGATCGATAGTCCATGAAGCCATTTTGTAATCATCCATATCGCTGTCATCACAATCGAGTTGGCCCCAATCGAAAATACCGGGAAGATCAGTTCCGTTTTTCTTGGGCTGTCCAGCCTGGTATAGGCGAGCGCCATTTTCTAAAGACTCATCCCAATATTGAGGGAAATAACCATGAAAGATTTTTCCTGCACCCATTGCTTTATATCCATTGCGTCTGAAACACAATGGAAGGTTTTCGGCGTCAGATAATAATTCTGAAAACTCATCCGTGTTTTGATAAAGGCCTGTCGTGGAAGCTCGCATACCTGTCAAAACCGCTGCACGTGAAGGTCCGCAAAGAGGCGATGGGCAGTAAGATTCTGTAAATGTCATTCCACGCTTTGCCAATCTTTCAAAATTTGGGGTAATTGGCCTGTGTTGATTATTTAGCGGACTTACCCAATCATGAAGATCGTCCACTGATATAAAAAGAACATTGTATTTGCCGCAATCATCTTTTTTTGAAATTTGTATCCGGCTTTTTGTAAGCTGTTTGCAGCCGTAAATTTGAGCTATTGCAGCTGATGCTCCGAACGATGCCATCATTTTTACAAAGTCACGTCTATTAGTAAAATTGCTGCATTTTTTTTTGTTCTTTTCGTTTTGCATAACATACCTCTAAATAAATGTCATAATTTTACAAATTTTGTGCGCCAATCCGCAGGTGAAGCACCGATTATTGCACGGGCATCGAAATAAGCCTCAAGATTCGACAACGGTATATTTCCATGCAATCCTCCGCATGAAGCTATTGCAAATCCTTTGTACTTCGAGCATTTTTTGCCAATATCAAGCACCATCTTTTGAATTTCATCAGGTGAGCCGAATGTTAATTTTGCTGTTTCTATGCCGCCTATGAAGTAATTTCCAGTTTGACCAAAATGTTCGATAACAGCTTCAAGCGGAGTGGCGGGATTCTCGAACATAATGCCATCCACACCGACATTTATTAATCTCGGCAGGAATGTTGACATATTTCCATCAGCAACAAATATTATTTTTTTTCCCATTTTTTTGGCAGGTTCAAAAATGTCCGGGTAAAGCGGAAAAATAAATTCATCATACCATCGCGGCGGGAAAACAGGTCCCTGGGCACTTGCCAAATCATCGTGCAGAAAAACAAAAGGTGAATCCGAAGATTCTGCAATTTCTTTGACAATTTTTTTTGATTTTTTTGCACATGGCAGCAGAAATTTTTCGAAAAATTTTTCAGATTCCAGCGTCGCAGCCAGCATAAATATTTCCCAACCCAGAATTTCAACAGGCCACATAAACAAGGTAGTATAAAGCATAGGATAATACAATCCGATATTACCTAATATTTCTTCCCTCAACTTTATGTCTTGCTGTCTGCAACTGTGAGGAACGGGGACGAGCAAATCTTCATAAGAAAAATTTTCAATGTCAAAATTCCATACATCATCTATATTCTTACATTCGAAAGAATGCCTGAAAGCTGTATCATAGACCCCTAATGAGGTCATAGTATAATTACTATTTTGAGTATGAATCGATTTTTTTTCAGATGCAGTCGGCGCAGGCGCATTTTCTGAAGGAACCCTGTTGATTATGTCTATTCCAAGTGCTTCATAAGCTGACAAGTATGCTTTCTGAGTTTCTTGGTAAACATTCAGACCGCTTACCATCTCAATGAGACCGGCATGATTTAGGGTTTCCTTCGATATGATTTTATCGGGTACTATTCCTTTAGACCAGCTAATTACATCTTGATGCACAACGTATACTCCGATTATTTGCTGATTTGCACAATTTTATGAAAATCAATTTTTTCCTGTTCCAAAGATAATTTTATTGTTTTATCATCAATAGAATAATCGATGTTTTCATTTCCCGGCTGCAGACGTATTTGTTTTGGTGTAAAGTTTAATCTAATTTCAGCTTCTATTTTGCCAAGTGAAGATTCCTTTCTTTGTCTCCAGTTTATATCTCTGTTAATAATATGCAAATAAACATTGCCGTTATTTTCACGCAATGCAATTTCAATCCAGGGATCGGCTTTGAATTTTATATCGCCTTTAGCCAAACAACTATCAAGCAGCTCTCCTATAAAATAGCGAAGGTTATCATCTTCACCCTTTATCTCATGTGAGTATCCGCTGCTTTTGAAATATTGCTTGAATATATCGCCCGAAATATATATCGCAGTACCTTTACCATAAACGTTTTTGGTAACAAAAGGCAAATTGGAATCCTGATATTTCTTCACAACTTCCGCATTTGCAGTATTTACCTGCCACACATTATCGAGGATGAGCTTTTGTTTACTTAAATCAATTTGCTCAGGGGCAGCTTTAGTCCAATTTGCGTTCAAACCCAGAACATCTTCCATGCCTGCCGCTATAGTTGAACCGCTTGCGATAATATGTCCGCCATCGGCAACAAAAGATTTTATTTTTGCAATAGTGGCTTCTTCGAGGTAAGTCTGCTCGGCTAAAACCAGCAATTTATAATCTTCAAGTTTCTTTTGCAATTGGTATTCGGCAATGATGTCAAATTGAATATGGTTTTCCAGCAGTGACTGGTATGCGCCAAGTAAATCATCATAAATAAACTTGTGGTCGGGCCAATAAATTCTGCTGTTTACTTTGCCTTTTTCGTTTTTCTGAAAATCGCCATCGGTTGTCTTACGAAGTTCATTGTCTTCGGTAATCTTATTGGCATTAACAATCACATGCGAATAATGCGTTTTTGCGCTATGCAGCATTGCCGCATAAGGAACGGATTTCGTATTAACACAAAACTCTTTTCGGTCGTAAGCAAACTTCGAACCTTTGACTGCTAAATCCAAATACAAATCAGCCCGTCTGTAACCCGGCCCCTGAAATTTCGGTTCAGACCTGAGTGCCGTAAAGTTGGTCGGATATTCGCCGATATTCCATCTGCCGCCGTGGGCAATTATGATAGATATATCATTATAAATCTGCTCTGCCGTTTTAGGCTTCACTCCTGCCCAAGTATCGTCGCCAAGGCCTGGCATCAGATCAAAAGGCAAATCGCTGGATCCACCGTATCGTGCATAAAGTCCCAATTCAAGCGTATCCTTGTGAATATCGCCGGAAAGATTTTTAACGAAATAAGGCGGTTCTTCCGGCTGTTCAATATAATATGAATGATTGAATGTTACTAAAGTATCAGGTTTGGCTTTTTGTATGGACTCATATACGGTTTCCATCCATTTTCTGAATGTGTCTCGATGGAAATCGACCCACTTCACCCACTTATTATGGTTTTTATCAGTCAATTTTGTTGGCGGTTCCATTTTGTATTGTTGTTTAAATAGGTCTGTGCAATACTTACAATAACATAAATTAACCGTGATTATAGCCTCATCGATCCAAACCTGGTCAGGCTGCAATTGCTTAACTAAGTCATAATAAAAAGTTGGGATTATTTCAGAATAGACCGCCGGAGAATTAAAACATATATGCTTTCTCGTCCATCTGCCGGCAAATGACCCATCCGGATTTATTCTATATTGATATCCGGCGCGGCCATTGTAACTCTTACGCAAAAAATTTGCTTCTCCTTCGTACCATACACCCGCATGGTTGATTGTCGCTACCTTTTTAAAGCCAATTTTCTCGGCTAAGTTTCTTTTATCTATTAATTGCCACAATTCATTGTCATGGGTATGGAACTGAACAGCGTCAACTTTGGCATCCTGGATTTGTTTTATTACAAAGTCGATATCAGAAGCAGGTAAATTTAAGGATATATGTGAATGTATATAGGAATCATCATACCATTGGCAATTGTTTGCTCCGGCGTTTAGATTGTTCACCGCAAATAGGAATGATAATACCAAAACATAAAAAGCATTTTTTGACATCTTTATTGCTCCTACAATAATAGTTAATCTTAAGTTTAAATAAGTATAATATGAAAGCTATATAAAAATCAATAGATAAATTGATAAATATTTTTAAAATCAATTATCGAAAAAATGTGTGCTTGTTAGCGGCTTTGTATAATTTTTTTTATTAAAAAAACGTTAAACACTTTATAAACAATATCTTAAATGCTATTTAGTTATAGAAAAAACTAGAAATAATCAGTAAGAATAAGCCGAAGAATCGAATATATATATCGATATACTATTGATATTTGTAAAATTTACCAAAAAGTATAAAAAAAGTATTGACTCTTATTGTTATATTTTCTATAATACAGGCAATGAAAACTGTATAGCAAAAACATTAGAGAGGTATTTATGACAAAAACATACTTAGTTACTTTGTTTTGTTTGATGGCATTCATGGCAGGGGGTTCTTATGCTAAGACAGTGGCTTACTGGCAATTGGATAATGGTGAGGACGGCCGCGATTCAATTGCAGATGATGAACTTTACTTCGATTTAACCCAGATTAATGATGCCAAAGATGCGGCAGCAGGCAGTCTCGCCAATCCGGTTCCTAATCCGAGCAAAGCTCCTTGGCGTTCTAACGCTGGTGATGGCAATTCGACTACAAATTCAGTGGCACAAGGTTTCTCAGGCACACCGGATGGGTGGTGGCGTGATATAGAAGCCGGTAACGGAGACTTCGAATATATTTATTGGGATGAAGGCAACGGCACAACACATACCGGTACAATCGATTCGGAGTTCATGTTCGATAGAAATAAATCTTTTACAGCCGAGTGCTTTATCAGGCCAACCAATGCCGGTTTTATTATGGGCAATAGAAGTGCAATGAGCTATCCAGTGCCTTATAGAGGCTGGCAGCTTTGGGTAATATCGGGAGGCAATACGCTTATGCTGTATATTGACGGCGGTCAGGATGAGACCGTTCATCAGCTTGATCTTACGACAGCAATTATACCCAATGAATGGTATCATGTCGCGGCCGTATGGGATCACGACGAAGGTCCCAATGGAACGGCCAAACTTTATCTGAACGGTGTTTTGGCTGCGAGCGGCTCTGGTGATTCAAACTGGTCGGGTGTAAGCGGCGGGCCATTGCTTATTGGTCTTCGCAGTGTCTGGTTTTTTGAAGATTTTCCGGAATACGGCTTTTTCTGGGATTACGGAATGCGCGGACAGATTGATGAGGCACGTTTCGTTGACGAAGCTTTATCGCCGCAATATTTCCTTAATGGCACAATGCCTTATGTTTTATGCGGTGAAGGCGTAAATGTTGTTGGAGATTTGAATACAGACTGCAAGGTTGACTACGAAGACATCCAAATCATGGTTGAAGACTGGTTGAATTGTACAGACCCTGGCAAGCCAGGCTGCGTCCAACAATAAATTTTATAAGAATATCGAAATTGAATCCGGCGGAGATTTAATATGTCAAAGAATTTTAACGTTAGTTATGTTTGTATTCTGGTTTGTTCGTTTTTTATTTTCTCGGCAGACGCGGCAACAGTCGCTTACTGGGAACTGGACGGAGCGGAATGGAATGGTCTGGATTCTGTCGGCGGTTACAACCTGACGGAAGTAGGCGATGGAGTCGATAGTACATCCAAGGGTACGATTACTTCTCCTGATCTTTCGCCATGGAATGGTGCAAACGATTCTGCGACAAATCCTCGCGCTACATTTTTCACCGGCACTGCTTATTATCTGCCTAATAGCGGCGGAGCTGAGCACGATGCTACATTTGATTTAGATGTGAACAAGTCATTTACAGTGGAAGGATGGTTCAAACCCAGCAGTTCAAGCACTAAATATATAGTGGGTGTGCGCCACGCTGACAGTTCAATGTTCGGTAATGCTTACAAAGGCTGGTCACTGGCCGGTAATACATCCGGATTAACTTTTTACCTTGATGGTGCTTCAACTTCAGGAACAGGTATCAGCTTAACTTCAGGCGCTATATCGAACGACATTCATCATTTCGCCGCTGTCTGGGATGCCCAAGCCTATAAGGCTCGTTTATACGTTGATGGTATTTTGAAAAGTGAAGTTGCCGGATCTACTCAATGGACACTGCATCGCGGCGGTTCGCTTATGATAGGCGCTCGCAAGACTGCTGAGACGGTATACGACTATTATTCCGGCGCGATAGATGAAATAAGGTTCAGCGATGAGGCTCTTGCTCCAAAGGATTTCTTAAACTATACCGCCGCTTATTGGGAGCTGGATGGCCAGCAGTGGCAGGGCAATGATGCAATCGGCAGCTACAATCTTTCAAAAACAGGAACAGCTATTGACAGCGGTTTACGTATAGATCCAATTCCGAATCCGGATGACTATGCCGGTTGGCACGGATTTAATAGTTCGACTCAAAATCTTCGCAGCACATGGTTTGATGGCACACTGGCATATTATTATTTGAATCCTGCTGAAACACATGACAGCACTTTTGATTTTGACCCGGCTAAATCTTTTACTGTAGAAGGATGGTTTAGTATCTACTCGTCTACTGCCTGGATAGTTGGTAATAGAACAGGTAATATCGCTCATGGAGTGAACGGTTTGTGGAAAGGCTGGTCTGTTCAGGTTCAAACAAATGGAACAGAACTCGTATTTCTTATTGATGGCGTTGCAGGCACTGGATATTCCAAACAAATATCAGCCGGCATAACACCAGAGCAGCTTGTTCACTTTGCTGCTGTCTGGGATGCCGCAGCGTATCAAATGCGATTGTATGTTAATGGCGAACTTATCTCCAGTGGTGCAGGCGATGCAAACTGGACTTTCAACAGGGGCGGACAAATATCAATTGGCGGCAGGGATGCAGGGACCGGCTATAATGACTGGATGGCCAGCGGCAGGATTGATGAAATTCGTTACAGCAAGGCAGTTCTTACACCGGATAATTTTTTGAACAAATATCCGCCTTGCGGTGCCTGGGGCTATTTAAAGGGCGACTTGAATAAAGATTGCTCTGTTGATTTTTTAGATTTCGCGTTTATTGCTGAAAACTGGCTTGAATGTGATGCAAATGTAACAAATTGTAATTAATAATTTTTTTGGAGGAAGTGGAAATGAAGAAAGTATATTTTTTGATAATTATTTTGAGTGCAGTAATGAGTGTTGATGCAGCCACAATTGCTTATTGGGAACTTGACGGTACCGCATGGAACGGTCTGGATTCTGTCGGCAGCTACAATTTGACGGAAGTGGGCAATGGAATTGACAGCACATCGAGGGGCACAATTACCGCGCCGGATCTTTCGCTATGGGATGGTGCAAATGATTCTCTGACTAATCCCAAGGCTACATTTTTCTCGAGCACAGCTTATTATCTTCCAAATAGCGGCGATGGAGCTTTGCATGATTCAACATTTGATTTAGCTCTGGACAAATCCTTCACAGTAGAGGGATGGTTTAAGCCAAGTCAGGCAAGTTCAAGATATATAGTTGGTGTACGCCAGGCTGACAGTTCCGTATATGGCGGTAATTATAAAGGCTGGTCGGTTGCGGGTAATACATCCGGATTAACTTTTTACCTTGATGGAGCTGCCGGAGCAGGTAATGGCATTTCAGTAACTTCAGGCGCTATAACAAATGACATTCATCACTTTGCTGCTGTCTGGGATGCAACAGCCTATAAGGCGATGCTGTATGTAGATGGCATTTTGAAAAATGAAGTTGCAGGATCTGCCAATTGGACATTGCACCGCGGCGGTTCTCTTATGATAGGCGCTCGCAAAACTGCTGAGACGACATACGAGTATTATACCGGTGCAATAGATGAAATAAGGTTCAGCGATGTGGTGCTTGCTCCTGAGAATTTCCTTAATGGTTCAGTTTCAGTGCCCGAACCGTTTACTGTTGCTCTTCTTGCAATCGGCTCTTTAGCATTAATAAAGAAAAAATAACTCTGATTTGAGAAACGGGTCAGATAGATGTCTGACCCTTATAATATTTTTATTTAGATTGGAGATTTTGGAATGATCATCTTCCGCAAAAAAAATCTTGAAAACGGATTTACCCTTGTTGAACTTCTGGTTGTGATATCGATTATCGCAATGTTACTGGCTGTGTTGTTGCCGGCCCTGAACAAAGCAAGAGAGCTTGCCAAAAGGACAGTATGTAAAGCCCAATTACAAGATGTTGGTAAGGGTATTCTTGTTTACGCAAACGAGTTTGACAATCAGTTAATTCAACCTTTTACAAGTTTGTTCAAAAATCCAACAAGGTATAAAGACCCCGCAAGATGGCATACAGAAGATAGTGATACGAGCAAATTTCAAACAAAGTTGCCGTTCTTGCTCAGGGTTTGGACCGGAGATTATATGCTGAAGCATTATGGCATACAGGCTTCATCATGGGTATGTCCCTCTCTTAATCTGCAAAAAGCAAATCTTCCTTATGGAATAAGGACATATATTAATCAAAATGCAAAAGGCGGTTTTTGGTTTTGGCCCAGCAATGGCAGTGTACCGGATGGTTATTTCATCGGCTATGCAAATCTGATGAAGCTCCATGATATGACAGCTTCGACACCGGGGGATGTTAAAGAATCTCCAAGAAAATCTACTGAACGCGGCAATAAACATTTATTGGCGGATTTGAATTTGAAATGGCCGGCAACTGCAACCTTGAGGCCGGGTGAAAATGTCTGGCATCAGGCTCATTCGGTTGTATGTCACAGGGGCAAGGGGGGAGCTCCTGCCGGAGGCGATAGGCTTTATCTCGATGGTCATGCCGAATGGATACAGCCCACTAATATGGGCTACGATGATAAGCCTTTAAGTGAATCTGAAGGTAAATTTGACCATGCACCAACTGCTGTCAGAGACTATTATTGGTAAAATCAGTATATAAAAATGACAAGTAAAGAAAGAGTAATTTGTGCGCTTGACCGGAAAAGAACAGAGTCTGTGGCAGTGGCATTGACTCCATGGCCTGCCGCATTAAAAAAATGGCAGAGTCAGGGGCATATCGGTGAATTCGATGATGTCAACGAACATTTCAATTTGGATTTGAGAAGAGGCGGGCAGTGCATTAACAGTGTTGCGGATATCGATTTCAAAGAAGTAATAATCGAGGAAAGCGAAGAGACAAAACTTGTTCTTGACGGAAACGGCGCAAAATTAAGACTTCACAAACTTCATGACAGTACGCCGGAACATGTTGATTTTAATGTCAAAAACAGAGCGAGCTGGGATGAATTAACAAAACCTCATTTAATAAATGTTAATGAGCAAAGAATATGTTTTAAAGAATATCAAAAAGCAAAAGAGATAGCAAAGCGGAATGATCGTTTTTTTTATTTTGCGACAATGGCTCCTTTCGAACAGATGCACAGGCTTTGCGGACATGAAAATTTACTGATGGGTATGGCTCTTGACCCCCAATGGGTTCAGGATATGGTTTTAACTTATGCAAGATTTACCATCAATCATCTTGAAGTTTTATTCGAACGCTGTGGAAAGCCTGACGGAATGTTTTTCTTTGAAGATATGGGTTTTAAACATAAGCCTTTTATGTCGCCTCAAATGTATAAAGAAATAATGTTTCCCGGCCATAAACTTCTTTTTGATTATTCACACAGCATAGGCTGCAAAGTAATTGTTCATTCCTGCGGCTATGTAGAGCCTCTGGTCGGAGGTCTTATTGAGGCGGGTATGGATTGCCTGCAGGCGATGGAAGTAAAAGCAGGGATGGATTTGCCGAGGCTGTTTGATAAGTTTGGAGACAAAATTTCTTTCTTTGGCGGCATTGATGTCAGGGCATTAATAAATAACAGCTATGAGCAAATTGATTTAGAATTCGAAAAAGTTAAATATGTAATTAAAAACGGCGGCGGATATATTCTGCATACAGACCATTCGGAACCGCCTGAAATAGATTATAAAACAATATTATATTTTCTTGAAAAAGGCCGATACTTAACAAGATGAAACGTATGATAAAGCTTTATTCGATAATCTTATTTGTCGCTTTAGTTAGTCTCTGCGGCACGTCTTCTGCGACGGAACCGCTTGCGGAATTCCTGTTTGAAGATAATGTTGTCAACTATGGTTTGAGCGGCGGGGTTGCAGAGATTTATAATGTTTCCGGAATGCAGCCTGCATATTCCTCCGGCGGAATCGGCAATTCAAAATGTCTCGATAACACATCGGCAAGTTCCATGGGCGGCACCGGCGGAATGGTCAGACTATCAAACTCTTCCAAACTGTCATCAGACATGACTAACTTAAGAAGCTTTACAATAATGGGCTGGATGAAATCTGCTTCCGCACCGAATAATTATGCGGGATTATCAGCTTATGCAAGTGCTGATTCAGGGTTTTATCTTAGATGTTATCCGGCCGACAGGCTGCGGCTTACCGTTGACAGTCCGGATATTTCAGCCGAACATTTTTATTCGAGTACAAATGCGAACTATGATGCCTCAGACTGGAAATTTTTTGCTGTCAGCTATGATGGCACTAAATCGACTGACAATATAAAATTTTATTACGGTGTCAATGACGGCACTACAGAGATATTTCTTGACAGCTCTCATAGTTGCGCAGCCGGTACTATTTTTATGGATAGCGCATATTTTTATATTGGAAATGTTAATACTGCCGGAGCGGATGCTTTCGATGGTTATTTGGATACGAATAGATTCTTCGGAAGTAAATTTGGAAGCTCAGGTGCGTTGACTTCAGAAGAAATCGCTATTTGGAAAAACAGCAATAGTCTCGATAAAAAGCGATTGTGTGTTTTAGATACAAAATTCCAAGGCAATGTGATTAGTGAAGGCCGAAATATCGATATAGGCTTTCTCCGTGATTATAATGGTTCATTACAGGGATTTCCTGATCTCGGTGTTGATGGCGGTAAATGCCTTGATATGACCATGGCGACCGCGATGGGAAGCGGCGGCAGGGGACCGTATTTTTCATTCGGTGAAACTTGCGGAATTGTGAATGAACTTTATATGGCTAAAAGTTTTACTGTGATGGGTTGGATTAAGTCGCCCTTGACTCCTTCAAACAACGCCAGAATTTTTTCATACATTGACGGCAGTGTGCGGGGGTTTGAGTTATATTTCAATCAGGCGAACCGATTGACATTGATGATAGGGCCGTACAATTATACTTCAAGTGCTTCTGCAAATTATTCCTGTTCACAATGGAAATTTTTTGCTGTAACTTTCGATGGAACAGCCTCTTCGAACAGGATAAAATTTTATTATGGAACAAATGACGGCAGCGATGCTGTTTATCTCGATAGCGCAACCACCACAGCCATGGCACAGGTGCTGGGAGATTTGGGAACAATAACCATAGGCAATCGCGGAACAATTTATCCTTTTGACGGCTTCCTCGATAGTTTCAAAGTTTTTGCCTGCAAGGATGATGGAGCAGGCAGCCTGACACAGAGCGAAATTCAAAATTTCAAAAATGATCACGAAACGGCGATAAACAATATATCGGCGGATAATAATTTTAAAAAATCCGATGTCGCGATAATGAGAACTTCATCCGCAATCCCAACTGCCGGATATGCAGCTAACAGAATTGTATGGAATTATGATACGCATGAAGGAGTTATTGGGGCTTTCGAGACGCTGGGAGTAATAGCCTCACAAACGCACAATTTTGAAGCAACGGCTTATTACGGCGATACCGATTATACAAATGGCAAATATTATACGAATGATTCCTCGATGCCGAGTCGAACAAGAGATATAGAAGGAAATCTTGTGGAAAAGCAGGATACTTTCGGCCACATATATCCTTCTGTTTCATCACAGGCCTTTGAAGATGATACCCTTGGACGATTAAATGATTTTCTCCTGCCTCTTAAACCTTTCACTGTTCAATACGACACGCCGCTTGGTGACAGGCACGCCGCATATTTGGGTTATCCAGTCGGTTTTGATTCTTCAACAATCGAAGGTTTTCGGCAATATCTTGATAACAAATATACTAATGAGCAGTTGCTAAGCCTCTATAATATTTCAGACATTTCAGCGTTTAACTATAAAAATTGGCTCCAGGTCAATTACGGCATAACAAGCAACTCTGCTTATGATAGCATGTATGATACTATATCGCTGACAAAAGAATTTGAGTTTTATCTCGAAGATAATATCGCTGAGTTTTTTACAAATTTACGAAATACCTGTGCCTCAGCCGCAAGACCGGCAAAGATATCCGGTAATCTTGCAGGATTAAGATGGTACAATCGTGTTTTGATGCCGGTTTTGGATTTTTATAATTTGGAACTTCCCCGCGCAAAGGTTCTCGGCACTTTAGATGAACAGGATGCGGTTTGCAGTAAAGTGGCTGAATCTTATGGCAAACCTTTATATGGTGTCAATAATTTTAATGTTACTTTATTTACAAAAAATAACAATAAACCCAATTATATGAAATGCCTGATAGCCGCTATGTATGCAAACGGTCAGGTTATGCAGACACCATGGAATATATGGTCTGGAGGTGAAGATCGCTATTATGGTTCTGCTGATATTTATGGAGCGTTCTTCCATTTTGTAAGAGATAATGCGGTATGTTTTGACAACTATGAGCCTAAAAGCCAGGTTGGTCTTGTCTGGAACTGCGACAATGAGATAACAGAATTGAACGCAAAAGCTGCGGAACTCTTTTCGCTGAATATACCATTTGATGTAATAATGCTTGGCGACCGCTATCCATACAGCAGATTCGATGTAAATGAAGTTGTTGCAAAATATGACCAGTTTGTGCTTGCAAGTAATTATAATTCTTGGCCGGCTGCAAATCGAAATATTATCGATGAGTTGTCTACGAAAGCAGCAGTTGTTAATTCCGCTGCCGCATTATCTTTGACCGATGACTGGGTTGGTACGCTGGGGACTGGTTATCCGGCAGTATGGGTTTTGCCGAGAATAAATAATTCCCAAGCTTCTTCTGACCGCATAATTCATATTGTCAACAGAAGCTATTCTTCTTCAACGGATGCTGTCAATACCACAGGATTTGAGATAGAGCTGCACAAGAAAATTTTTGATAATATGAAAGTCTTTTCAGTAAGCTGGCTCGGACCGGAAACTCCGGAAACTATTCTGCCGTTTGTAGATAACGCACAGTCAATAAAAGTTGTTCTGCCGAAAACTCCTGTCTGGTCGATTCTTAAAGTAAATGTTAAACCTGTGGGTGATTTAAATTTTGATGATACCGTAGATTTTTCGGACATTCGGGTTTTTGCCGATGAGTGGCTGCAATGCAATAATCCGCTGGATCAGGCATGTTCGGCAAGTAACCTGACCGCTGACCTTAATGGCGATGGATATATTAATTTTCAGGATTTTGCTGAGATTGCTGAAAATTGGGTTAAATAGCTTTGATTTAGGTTTAGTGTATGTTTAAAAGTGTTCGGCAGCGAGTTGAAAATTTTAAAAAGTTTTATAAGCATGAAAATGAACGACCATTACTCGGCTTTTTTATGGAATCCGAGTATCCGGTTGCAAGATATTTCGCTTCACAAAAACTTCCTGATAATCGGCCGTTAAATGCCGAAGATTTTGTATGCGAAGATTATTTAGCTGACTATGACAGACTTTTTGAAGTTCACGAAAAGGCGGGTGGGGATTTTATATGGTCAGCCTCTGCATTTTGGGGCATACCATGGCTTGAGGCCGCGTTAGGGTGTGAAATTTACAAATGCAGCAAAACTTTATCTTTGCATGCACATATTCACCAGACATTTAAACAACAGCAATATGTTCCGGATTTTGAGCCTAATAATGAATGGGTTAAAAAGTCAGTCGAATTCACAAAATTAATTGCCGAACATTCCAAAGGCAGATACCCCATTGCAACACCTCGCTTGAGGGGAATCGCGGACTTGCTTGCTGCGTTATATGGCAATGAAGCCTTTATATACAATTTCTTTGAAACTCCAGAGTTAATGAAACAAATATGTAACAAACTTACTGATTTCTGGATTAAGTTTGCAAAAGCCATTCTCAGCGAGATACCGTTATTTCACGATGGTGTTGGCTCCTTTTATTACCACATGTGGGCACCAGCCGGTTCTGTCTGGCATCAGGAAGATGCGGCGGCATTATTAAGTCCGGATATTTATGAGCAGTTTATTTTGCCTTGTGATATTAGAATAGCGGAATCTTTCGGCGGCTGTTTTATGCACATGCACCCCACAGGTTTTTATCCGTATAAGCAGATGCTTGATGCTCCAATGACCTGCCTCGAACTTCATATTGACCAGGGCGGCCCGGATGCCGAAAAATTGTATTCTGTGCATACAGAAATTTTGAAAAAGAAGCCTTTAATTATTTGGGGACAGATATCGGATAAGGATTTGGACTGGATATTCAGCAAATTGCCGCATCAGGGTCTCGCGGTAAATGTCGCTGTTGATTCCATTGAAGAAGCAAGAAGAATATGGGAAAAATATTCCAGATAGCCGGCAAGTAACTAAAATGTAACCATGGCAGGCAAGAGGTCGCAAGTTTCGTCCATTAATTTTTATTCAACTTCAACTTATCGCGTCAAGTTCCAATTCAAACAAAAGGTCGTCTCTGCAAACATCGGCCTGAACCTTAATATGCGGCAGTTTGATATTTTGCCGGTTGCAATAATCGTCAAATAATCCGAAATCTTCTTTATACTTAAAATACGCCATCGAACTTACGGCATTCGACCAGTCCATCCCGGCTTCGTCCATGATTGCTTTCACAACCTGCATCGTAAATTCAAGTTGTGCCTTTGTGTCATTTAAATAAATTGTTTTGCCGTTCATATCGATGCTTGCCGTTCCGGAAACATAAAGTCTTCTGTGGTCCGGCACATTAATTTTTATTGCCCGGCTGAAAGAACTTTTGTAATTCAAAGCAGGGCACTGAAGCGGAGAATTCACAATTTGCGCAATTACATTATTGTTTTTAGGCTTAACTGCCAATAACTGAACAGCTAGTGCCGTATCATAATGATTTCTAACCCCGATTCCTGTACTTGCCGGCACAAGTTTGTTGTAAATATCGTGATGTTCGAAAAATATATTTCTCGCCTTGTTCAAATCTCCGTACCACGAAAGAATATCATCGGCAAAGAGCCATGTTCGTATTGTGTCTGAAAAATTGCAGCCCCGGCTTTTAAGAATATTATGAGATTTTTCAAAGATGTTCTTTGTTTGCTCGAATTTACTAATCGACTTATTGTCCGGCAGAATCCTGAGCATATAATAATTCGCATAATCATCGTCAAACTCACAGCCCGCATATTCATCTTCAAAGTAAAGTGCTTTCAATTTTTTGCCGGATAACGCGTGCACCTGAAGACTAAAAGTCTCTATTGAATCGTCCTGCAAAATTAAAATCGGTTTACAGTTAATTTCGTCAGCCTTGGTTTCAAGAAAAGCACAAGCCTGCGAGATAACAGCGTGATTTGCGAACAAACGCATTGATACGACATGGAAAACATGAGCGTTAAGGTAATCCAGAACATTTTGGAGCACAGAAATTGTCTGTGTACAGTTTTCAGAGCAGTTAATCCAGCATTCTGTAAAATTTTTTCTTTCCGAGAAATGAATATCAAGAGTTTCAAACAATGTTTTCATATTTTACTTTCACTCAATTACAATTGGAACTGCGGGAAGAACTCCCATCGATACAATTTGTTTCTGATTTTTTGACTTACGATTATTACGCGGCGTAATTTCCGTTGACACCTCAATGATAAGATTATCTTTAAAACCGCTTTTCATTTTTTTATCTGCTTTAAGTTTTAGAACCAAACCTTCGGGCGAAATATTAACATCCTGTAATGTCAATCCTTCAGGCGGTTGGTTCAACTCGAACTTCAATTGCTTATATATTGGACGGTTTTGTATTTTATAAGTTATCTGCGTTTCGCCGTCAGGCAGCATTTTTACAGGAAAGCTGCTGTTCCGTTCAATCGGCGGTACGGGCCATTTCGCATTTATCGATGCTGCTAAAAGCTGCTGTGATGGAACAAGATGACGATACAAAAATGCCTGCATCATGTCTTCACAGGGCACAATGGGACGGGTGATTATTTTATCGCCGATTTTAGCACTGCCTGCCAATTGCAAACTGACAGGCTTTGTTAATGCGCTGCGCGGTGCTGTCAGGGTTATTCGAATGCTGCTTCTGCCTGCGGGAATGACACCGCCGTTAATCTCAAAACCTGCCGGAGCATCTTTCAGCGTAATTGTAATTTCACCGTCGTATCCATCTTTTCGCAAAACATAAACACAAATTGCAGCACTGCTGCCGGGCCGTATATTAAGGCTGGATGGCGTCATACGAAGCGAGAAATCCGGCTGCGGTGCGGATATGCGAAGACGATAGCCATACGGCTTACCTCCATGGTTCTGAGAATCGCTGAGTTGAATGCAAAAATTTCCATCGCTGGGCAGTTCTGCCTGCATGTATGAATCGGCGTGATGAGTCAGTAGTCCGGTCGGGTCTTTATATAGATAATTTTCTTCAATCGCACAAAAATCATCGTTCCATTCGATTATTTTTCCCGATTCGTCAGTCAATCGCAGTAGTGAATCGAGAGGCGAATTTAACTGCCGTGCAAAAACTTCAGCAGCAATTTTTTGCCCCGCAAAACCTTTAAAACCAAACATATCTATATCGCCGCTTTTCCCTATGCGGCCATTTATTATCACCGGCAAATCAATCTTCTGTGAATTATTAAATGTGTTGTTTGTTTCAAATTCATTACATTCAGGCAAAGTATCAACGGCGTAGGGGATTGTATTTTTTTGACAAAAAGTCTGCCTTACACTTTCATTTCCTTTTGAAGTATCGAGCCTTAATCGGGTTTTAGCCAGATTCCAGCCGTCAATGGCAGCAATTGTTTTTACCCCCTCAGAACCGCCCAAAGGAAACATTTGTGTAACAAATGGCAGTTCGCCAATTGCGATGCGATAGACAAAATCTTCGCGCCCTCGATAAATTGAATCACGGATTTGCAATTCATATTCCCCATTTTTCAGGATTTTATAAAACATCACAGGGTCGGGATTGAAACGGTAATCATCATCAAATGCGATTTCTTTGCCGTTTGCGTCATAGAGCGTCGTAATCGCCTGAAACCACCCCGGAACCGCATCGGCAAGATAAGGATTTAAACTTCGCGCGTATGTCTGAATTACAAGTTTTTGACCGGCTTGTGCACGAAAGTGAAAACTGTCCGCATCTCCCGGCATTATTTGCCCGTTAATCAGCACTGGCAGATTTAGCGGTTTTTCCTTTAAAAGTTCCGCAAGAACCGGAAATCTCGCTAACATTTTTTGATTGCCGGTTTCAAGATTGCATACTTCCGGCAATTCGCCAACCTGAAAAACAACTGGATTTGTCAATCCCTGACCCGTTTCGATTCGAAGTTCACGATTACCTGCCGCGGCGTTTGCGTCGATGGTTATTTTAATAAGCACCGTTTCGGCCAGTTGGCGGTTTTGCTGCCGTTTTTCTCTCGGGAAGAAAAGAGCTTCCCTGATATTTATTAATTCCCTGATGTTTTTATTTTCCAGGTCATACAGCAGCGGATGGTCAGGCACTTTAACTTGTTGATTATTCGGGTCTGCTGCTGTTTTATTTAAGTTTCTTTTGCTGCGATTATTCCTGAATAATGGAATCGCATCTATATTCAATTCCGCTATGCGTTTGTTCCATACCTCAGACAATCGCATTTCAATTTCATCACGCTCTTCTTTATTAAAATTAGTGTTGGGTCTTATATATTTAATGACCGAAGCATGCACGCCATTGCCGGAGACATAAACTTTATTTGCACCTCTCAGAAACTGTCCGCCTGCCGTAATTTGAATAGTAGTGCCTGTCTGTCCGCCCGCAGGATACAAATAACCGATATGCGGCTGATTCGTATTCGTCTGGCTCCATCCGGCCGTAACGCAAAAACATAAAATAAAAAATGACAGTCTAATATATAACATTTAACTTCCTGTAATTTACATAATTTCTTTAAGCCGTTTCGATTCGGGCATTACCTGTGTTTTCAATCCCATTGGGTTCGGCAATTGACCTTCCGGGTCGATGCCAAGCAGTTCATACATACTGGCAATCAGGTCTTTCGGATATATTGGGCATTTAACCGCTTCCGCTCCGGTTCCATCGGATTCACCCACGACTTTACCGCCCCTGAATCCTCCGCCTGCGACCAGTGAACAGAAGCAATTGCCGTAATGTCCGCGTCCGCCGTTCCATGGCGCCTCCCATTGAATTTTTGGAGTGCGTCCGAATTCGCCGCTGCACCAGATGATTGTGCTATCAAGCAGTCCACGCTCATTAAGGTCATTCAAAAGCGAAGAAAGCCCTTTATCGAATTCAGGCAGTTTCCGATTCATCGTTTCAAAATGTTGTTTATGTGTGTCCCAGCCTTTGTAATTGATGGTAACATAAGGCACGCCCGCTTCCACCAGCTTACGAGCCATAAGACACGATTGCCCGAAAGTGTTTCGTCCATAACTTTCCCTTGTCTCATCTTTTTCAGAAGATAAATCGAAAAGTTTTCTCGCATCTCCAAAAATCATATTATAAGCATTTTCCTCGCTTTGGCCGTATTCTTTAAACAGCGGATTTTCCGGCATCGCTTTGCCGAGCGAATCAAGCGAATGAAGAAGTTCTCTTCGGCCCAGCTGCCTCTTGTCGGAAATACCTTCCGCTATTATTCCTTCTACTGCAAAAGGCGTCTTGGCCGGGTCGCCGCCGGTTGCGAATGGTTTATATTTTGAACCAAGAAAACCTGATTCAGAAAAACGACCCTGAAGTTCTGTCATAACAATGTACGGCGGAACGAGTCCTTTATATCCGTTATCGTATCCCTTGAACATCGAGACCACTGCGCCGGCACTGGGATAAACAAGCCTGTCCGGTGCATGGCCGGTCTGCACCATATATGCCGCTGTTTCGTGCGAATTATTTCCGTGAGTCATACTGCGGATAATCGAATATTTGTCAGCCTGCTTTGCCAATAGCGGCAGTAACGGATTGATTTGTATTCCGTCCACATTAGTTGAAATCGCCTTGTTAAAAGGCCCGCAATAATCGTAACCTGCGTTCGGTTTGGGGTCGAATGTATCCAGATGAGAAGCTCCGCCCCAAAGCCAAATCTGTATAACTGCTTTCGCTTTAGCTTTGGCAGGTGCTTCCTGTGCCAGTAGTTTCAGCGGGCTTGTAAAAATCAGTCCCGTTGTTCCGGCAATACCTAATTTGATTGCATCACGACGGTTTATTAATTTTTTTTGTATTTTATTCATAGTTAATGCCGGTATAAAAATTCTTTTGAATTAATCAATGCCCAAATCAAATCATTTATGGCTTCCTGCCGGTTAACGCCGTCCGTTTGAAAATATTTATTAATTATGTCTAATTCTTCCTGCATCGGATAACGTGACAGGATATTGAGATACAGCATTGTAATTAATTTATGGCTGTTACGTTTATATGTTTGTACCAGGTTATTTAATCGCGGGCCGTTTGTGATTTTCTTTTGAATATGGCTTGAATTCAGCAGGTGCCGCATTTGAGCGTCAGATATTTGATTGCTGCGTTCAGATTCAAGACCTGTGTCGCGAGCAGGCCTGCCGAACATTTCAAGAAACCCGCTGGAGATACTGCCGTCGGCTAAGTCAATTGATTCGTTCTCTTCCGGAATAAAAGTGAATGGTTCAGGGATAGGACTTGAATAAATTTCAGTCGTTCCTGAAATTTTGCACAGGGCATCTGCCAATACTTCGGCATCGAGCCTGCGAACAGGATAATACGCAAATAAGGCTTCGGCCTTTGGATTATCGCTGCGGCAATGCGAAGATTGCTGATAAGTTCTCGAATTAAGAATCACCCGATAAATTTGCCGCAGGTCGTATTTGGATTTCAGCAGTTCCTTTTCAAGATAGACCAGAAGCTGCGGATTGACAGGAGCATTGTCAGGCCGAATATCATCCGGCTCATGTATGATTCCTCTTCCCATCAGCCAATACCAGATGCGATTAACAATATTGCGGCCGAAATATGGATTATCGCCGGCAGTCAGCCATTTCGCGAAAACTTCCCGCGGGTCTTTTGTCGCAGGTATCTGAATCTCGAAACCATTCGGCAATACAGCATTCAATGGTTCAGTTGAGGCTGGATTGAGATAAACGATTTCTTCTTTCCATTCGGCTGTGCCTTTGTATGCTATTCGCGAAAAGAAGGTTTCCATATTTGTCCGCTGCTGCTGGGGCCATTTTTCCAGCCGCACCCCCATAAAAGTGAGAGCCGCCGCATTTGCGATTGCAGATGGATTTTTCCCCTGAACCGCGCGATAGAAATTTACCTGTGGAACGCGAAAATTGCTGCCGCTGGAAGTTAATAGTTCACGGGCAAATTGATTATAAGGCATTTTATTTTGAATGGCGTCATGAATCCAGCGATGATATGCCTGCACCGCGTTTGGCCATAGATTGATAGGGAATTCCGCCTTTACCCGCAGCAGGTCGCACCATTTCAGCGACCAGTAATCTGCAAATTCATCGCGTATAAGAAGTTTGTCAATTAGCAGGGTTCGTTTTTCAGGGCGATTGTCTTCAAGGAAGGCAATTATTTCATTAGGCAGCGGCAATTTGCCGATTACATCAAGATATACCCTCCGAATAAAAACTTCATCCGAACATAGATTTGCAGGTGTGATGTTATGTTTAAGCAATACCATCCTGACCAGGTTATCTATCTCGTTATTTGATGTATAATTACTGCTGTTTTCAAATGGACGTACAATCTCAGTTTCGCCGATTGCAGCATCTATGGCAATTACACATAAAAGTATCACTGCGAAACGTAAAATATGAGAACGATGTTTCATTTTTAATAACATTATCATTTTAGACGTGTATTATAACCGATTTATTGCTTAATATTGCTTTTTTTAATGAGGAATAAATCTCCGTGTGTCAACTAAAACATAGGTAACAATTTATACCGACGACATAGGTAACACTTTTATAGAGTTATGTTCGTTTATCTCCGCAGCTGCGGAGATAAACGGGCGGCTTTTTATCGCCTTTATCTGCCAATTTCTATGGTCTATTTCACCAAGCGGATAATCGCAATACCATAGCAGACTTTTGTCTTCATCAATCCGCTCTATACCAACATATTCATCACTTAAACTTTCCGTCATAAATAATCGTCTGCCCAAATAATAAATGTCGCCATGCATCCGAACCCGACGAACCTGAATATGTTCCGGATAATTTATCGGCGGCAGGCGTGACGGAATTTCTCTTATCGATGGGGGTCTATAACATTCCTGCGGCGTACACATTCCCAATGCTTCATGAGGACGATGATGATTGTACTCTATGCAAAATTCATCAAATCGCTTTTGCTGTGATGTTATCGTCTTGGCAGATGGATTGGCTGTGTGAGACTTCAACGTTTTATGTATTCTCTCATGACAGCCGTTTTGTTCCGGATGGCCCGGCTGTATTCGCTCCGGATGAATTCCTAAACGTATCCACCAGTAACTTAATCTGCTTAATCCGCCAAGACCTCGTGACGCAAATGGTGAGCCATTGTCTGTACGAATTACTTTCGGAAGACCATATTCGCGAAATGTACGTTCAAATTGCATTTTAACCAACTCATAGCTCATCCGCTCAAGATGACGGCAGCATAATAAATAACGGCTGGCATGATCACTGATGGTCAATGGATTGCAGCGACTGCGGTCTTGTGTAAAAAAATGTCCTTTAAAATCTGCGCACCATACCTGATTGCTGCAACTGCCATTTGTTAAAGGATATTCTGTAGGAGTTGCTTTGCGCCTTCGGCGGCGATGAATCGTTAAACCTTGCTTGTGAAGAAATAATCCTATCGTCGAAATCGCCGGATAATGCGGCCAGTTCGGATGTTTCCGCTGAATTTTATTTCTGATTTTTGGCGCACCCCATTTTGGAAATCTCTGTTTGATTGAAAGAATCAGGTCTTTGATTTCATCTGAAATTTCATTGGGATGATTGTGAGGTCTTCTGCTGAGATCATGCAATGCGTCTATGCCGCTGCTGTTGTAGCGTTCGAGCCATTTATATCCCGTTTTGCGGCTGATGCCATAATGATCGCATAACTCAGTCATGTTGTAATTGTTTTCCAGTAAATCAATTATAAATTTAACTTTTTGTTCCATAACACAGGTTACACTCCAAGGCATATTGTGTCCTCCTTTTTTGAGGACCATTATATCCGAATAGTGTCACCTATGTCCCTGGCATACTTTGTAACCTATGTTATCAGTTTGTACCTCCGAAAGCCCCCAACTTCATGTTGGGGGTTAATAAAAAAGTCGTACCCCCATTTTATATTGGGGGTTAATAAAAAATTTCAAATATCGTGGCCTGCCCCGTAAGATTTCTTTAAAGGGTTGAAGATTACCAGTATGATTTTGGTAAAATTTGCCATCATATATGATTGTGATTCCTGAAGAAATCTTATGGGGTCATTTTAGCTTTGCCTAATGGGCCAAATTTTCTCCCTTGTTTTTCCCTTAAATCATAGTATAATGTATCCAATTCAATTCTTTAACAAGGAGTGTTGCAATGAAAAAACTGATTTTTCAAAACCGTACCAAACTGTCATTGCGCGGAGTCCTGCGAAGCAGGCCGACAAAGCAATCTCAACCTTTCAAATTTCTTGTGCCGAATGAAACAAATTCCGAATAATCCGAAAGCCCCCAACTGGCGCCTGCCCTCGAGTAGTCGGGGGTTGGGGGTTCAGAGCCGCGATGATTTTTACTGTGTAAAAATCGCTCCCGATTTATCAGCGATTTTATTCCTTGAGATAAATCGAGAGGGAGCGTCATTCTTCAATCTTTGTTAGCGAGCGGGTAAATTAATTCGTCAAAACCGAAAAAGTTCAATTTTGAAAAAAATAAAAACAAAAATCTTATAAAAATGTTATGTTAAAAAAAATTAATTTAATTAGAAATATAGGTTGTTTCGATTCTTATAGCAATTCTCATTTAGATGAATTTAAGCAATTAGTTCTTATTTATGCTGAAAATGGTCGAGGCAAAACAACCATTTCCTCAATATTTTCGTCATTAGCTTATAATGATGCCATCGTAATTAATGGCAGAAAAAGATTAGGGTCTGCTAACGATCCCCATATAGTTCTTACTATTGACGGTGAAAGCGATAATACAATATTTCAGTCCGGCAACTGGAATATCCATAATAGCCACATCTTTGTATATGATGATGAATTTATAAATCAAAACGTATTTTCTGGCTTAGAAATAAATGCTTCTCATCGACAAAAACTGCATGAAGTAATCTTGGGGCGTGCAGGAGTTTCATTAGCGCGAAAAGTCCAAATATTATCTCAACTGATAGCGGATAGTAACAATAATATAAGGGAAATATCAAATCAAATTCCTGTCCATTCACGATTTGGAATAGAACTTGATGTTTTTTGCAGTCTCAAAGAGATTGATAATATTGAACAACTGATAACGGATAAGCAAGTTTTATATGATGCTATGTTAAACGCAGATATTTCCAAAAAAAATTTATTTTCGCAAATAACTTTTCCTTCAATAGACATGAGTGTTCTTGATGGAATTCTATTGGCGGAATTATCAGATTTAGATAGCTCATCTGTAAAATTTATTAACGAGCATTTTACCTTAATTGGCGAGAATGCAGAAAAATGGGTATCAGATGGAATGAGAAGAATTATAAAAAACCCTAATAATCAGGAAGAAAAATGTCCTTTCTGCACTCAAAATATTAATCGAGTTGATTTGCTATCAAAATATAAAGCTTATTTTGGAGAATCATATAATAAATTGATTCGGCAGATTTCTGGGCAAATAAATTATTTTTCGAGTAATTTTAGTGGTGACATTCTTTCTTCTAAACAAGTCGAAATTAACAATTTAAAAAATCTTTATGAATTTTGGAAAAATTTTATTAAACTACCAGCAATAGAGATAAATTGGGGAAGTTTGTCAATTGCTTGGCAAGAGGCTAGAGAAGGAGTTTTGGCTTTGCTGCAAACTAAAAGGTTATCTCCTCTCAATCCAGTTGCTTTAGTAGATGAAATCAAAACAAAGATTGAAAGATACCTTACTCTACTTGTTGATCTCACAAGAAGTATTAAAACTTTGATGGACTTTAATCAACAAATAACTATTTTGAAACAACAAGCAGATTCCGGTAATTTAAAAAATGTTGCTAATGAATTAAATCTTCTAAAAGCAACACAATCAAGGTATTCCGATGAATTAAAGGATTTATGTGACCAATATCAAAGAGAAATTGAAAGAAAAAAATCTTTGGAAACACAAAAAGATACTGCTCGAATATCTTTAGATGCTCATAGGCAAGCTGTATTTTCTAAATACCATACTGCTATAAATAATCATTTGGAATCTTTTGGAGCAAGCTTTAGAATTGGGAATTTGGAATCGTCCAATGCTGCGGGGCGACCAAGTACAATATATCATATTGAAATCAATCAACATCAGGTATCGTTAGAAAATAAAGCTGCTCCATGTTTTAAAAATGCACTTAGTGCGGGCGATAGAAATACTTTGGGGCTAGCTTTCTTTTTTTCTTCTCTCGAAAATGAACCAAATTTAAATAATTCAATTATCGTCCTTGATGATCCCATTTCAAGCCTAGATGAAGGACGTACGACTACAACAATTCAAAAAATTAGAAATCTATTATCTACCACCAAACAAGTAATTATTTTGTGCCATTTTAGGAAGTTTTTGTGTGATATTTGGGAGCATTCGTACAAAAACAACACAACTGCGCTTAAAATATTTCGAGATACCAATAATACTTCAAATATTGCGACATGGGATGTGTCTTCTGATGCATTTACAGAATATGATAAACGTCATAAGATTTTAAGAGATTATGTTGTGGCGGATACTCAAGAGAAACAAATCGTAGCCCAATCATTAAGACCGGTAATGGAGAAATATTTGCGAATTACTTTTCCTGAATATTGTATACCTGGAACTCTTCTTGGAAACTTCTATAATCAAGCAGAAAATCTTTCTAAATCGGGTAAAGAAATTATGGATGCTGTTAGCATGGGGGAATTAAAAGCCATTACAGATTATGCTAATAAATTTCATCATGACACAAACCCAGCCTGGGAAACAGAGCAAATAAGTGATAGCGAACTCTTAGGATTCGTCAAGCGTGTGTTGAATTTTGTTAAACATGGCACCATATAGAAATCAGAGCTAAAATTTAAAAATCAATTCTAGTTTAGCCGTTGTCGGTACGACGGCGTGTTTTATTAAATATTAAATTTTAAATATTAAATCAGTTTTCACTTTCACTAGATTTGATTTAACTAGGGACAGCCACCTATTTTAAAATAAAATCTGATAATCAGTGTAATCAGCGATAACAAATTTCTATTTTTTTATAATAAAACTTCCCGCGCAGCGGTTCCTCATTCGACGTTGAACGTTCTAATAAGGGATGCCGTGTTCGACGTTCAAATTCTTTTTTGCTTTGAGACAAAGTTGTAGGGTGGGCTTCAGCCCACGCGGTTTCATTATTGCTTTTAGACAAAGCCCTGTAAGGGCAATAATTTCAAAATATAATCACGGACGAAGCCATGCCCTGAGCGCAGCCGAATGGGTCGCTTAGGGAATGATTATTTTTGAAATTATTTAATCCCGCCTTTTAGCAGCGGGATGTCTTAAAGCAATTTTCAATATTTTCCTTCGTGGTCTTTCGTTCCGGAGCCTGCCCCGTGAGATGCTGCTTCAGCTATCTCATCGGGGTGGCTAAAAATAATTCGTGAAAATTCGTGTCGGAGCGAAGCGGAGATCCCCGGTTCTTTTGGATTTTGTTGCCTTGAAAAACAAAATCAGAGGGGGTTAATTCGCGGTTAATTAAATTCGCAGAACATCGACTTAAAGCATTTTATCTCTGTACTCTCGGCGGCTCTGTGGTGAATATTTTAGTGGCGAAATCAGCGGTCTAAATCTATTCGCAATCTGCGTCAAAAATCACCAGATTGCGTCAAAAGCAGCCTATTAAAGACCCTGAACCTCTATAGAAAACGCTTCATTTTCATTCACTTTTTTCCGCTTTTTGCACACTTTTTTTGTAAAATTCCGCGCCAATCCGCGCAATTCGTGGTTATTTTTTCGATTTTTAGCAAATTCGTCTCAACTCTTTTATATATCGATAGTTATCATTTTAAACTCGTTCATAAGTCCTTTATTTACGTAGAAAATGGACGCAGAAAGAAGTGGTATTTTTTGAGACAAAAACCTCGTTTTCAGCTCAAAAACAAAGGTAAAAACTTGCGTCGTCTTGTGCCCTTGTGGCACAAGACGGAGTCCCTGTGGCGCGCAAAACTTCTATTCAATTTGTGACTTTGCAATATCAATCACTTCAAAATGAAACTCGCCGCGAGGGTTTTTAACTAATGCCTTTTCTCCGGGCGCAAGCCCGTGAATGGCATCTCCTACTGGTGAATGGATTGAAATGCTTCCTGTATCAAGGTCAGCATCATTAGGGCCGAGCAATTGATACGTTACCTTCTCCTGGGTATTAAGATTCAGCAAAGTTACTACAGTGCCAAACACGGCACGATCACATTGAACTTTCGTGCAGTCAATTTTTTCTGAGCGGTTTATTTTCGCCCTCAATTCGCCGAGACTCCCCTCGATAAAGCCTAATTGCTGCCTGCCGTAAATATACTCGCCGTTTTCCTTTAAATCGCCCATTTCACGAGCTTCACTGACTCTTTTCCGCACTTCAGCCGCTTCTTTCTCGAGTTGGCTCAGTTCCTCCATCAGTTTATTGAAACCGGTTAATGATATTGGCACAAGGTCTAACATCCTGATATCTCCACCTATAAATTTTTTCATATAATATAGTATTTTACATTTCAGTTCAGCTACGCCGCTAAGTCTGCTTTTCGGATAAAATACCAAATCAGCCTGAATGGTTCAAGTCTTTAACTTTTGAATATATTATAGTTTAGTCCTGTTTGTTAATCCTTGTTCGCCGATTTCCTTTGAATGACGTATTATTAATATGAAAAAAAGAATTTTCACAATTGGGCATTCCACACGTACATTTGATGAATTTGTCGCAATTTTAGACCAATACGAGATTACCAAGCTTGTGGACGTCAGAACAATACCCAAATCAAGGCATAATCCGCAATTTAATAAGGAAAATCTCCAGCAAAAGCTCCGCAGAAGATATATACATTTGCCGGGTCTGGGCGGCCTGCGGCATACCAGTAAAGATTCGCCTAATACCGGCTGGAAAAATGCTTCATTCCGCGGTTACGCTGATTATATGCAAACGGAGGCATTTGAGAAAAATCTTGAAAAACTGCTTGATTATGCCGGCAAAAAGCAGGTTGCGATAATGTGCGCTGAAGCGGTTCCATTTCGTTGCCATCGCTCGCTTATCGGCGATGCGTTACTTATTCGCGGATATGAAGTTGTGGATATTTACAGTCTTACAAACTCCAAACCTCATAAACTTACGGGTTTTGCGAAGGTAGAGGGTAAAGAAATCACGTATCCTCCGGTAGGGGCAAATCAGTAAAATTTTCCTTTAGAAAACCAATAAAATTGCTATACTAAAGGGCTTATGGCTATTGACAGATTTGAATTAGACGGTTTTACAATTATAAAGAAGCTCGGAATCGGAGCAAGAACTACGATTTTTCTCGCAAAAGACGAGGAAAACGGCAAAACCATTGCGCTTAAACGTGCAGTTTACGAAAAACCCGAAGACTTGCGCATTTTTGAGCAAATTGAAAACGAATATCGCGTTTCCAAAATCGTCAATCATCCCTATCTGCGTAAATGCGGCAAATTAATTAAAATACGCAAATTGCTCAAGGTCAAAGAGCTTTTGCTTACAATGGACCTGTTTGAGGGTGAATCGCTCGAAAGATCCAAATCGTTAAGTCTCGGCGATGTAATGCTTGTATTTCGTATGGTTGCCGAGGGGTTAAATGCGATGCACCAGCAGGGATTCATTCACTGCGATATAAAACCAAATAATATTCTTATCAACAACGATTCCGGTGCTATCAGTATTATCGACCTCGGGCAGGGCTGCAAAATCGGAACTGTAAAGCCTCGCATACAGGGTACTCCCGATTATATCGCGCCTGAACAGGTCAAGAGAATGCATCTTGATGCCCGTACCGACGTTTTCAATCTCGGCGCGACAATGTACTGGGCACTGACAGGCAAAAATGTTCCTACTTTGATTCCGCAGGCAAACGACATTGCCGCGATGATGGGACAGAAAGGCTTTGCCGCTCCACATGAAATTTACAACAAAATTCCGATAAGCGTTTCAAGACTTGTAGTGGACTGCGTCAGGGAGGAGCCTATCAAGCGTCCCAAATCAATGTCTGAAATTATTTCAAGGCTCGACCTTCTTATTCACAGTATTTTCGCCAAAAGGATAGGCGGGCAATAATGGCTGAAGATTTGATTAAACTGCTCGAGACCGGCATTGCGGCAAATCAGCAGGATAAATACCGCAAGGCAAATGTGATAGTTCTGCCTGAGCAGGGCGACCTGGTTATCACAGGCGATATTCACGGCCACAGGAGAAATTTCGAACGCATCGTCACATATTCGAATCTTGAAAATAATCCGCAGCGGCATTTAATTCTGCAGGAAATCATTCACGGCGGCGCAGAAGACAACCACGGCGGCTGTCTTTCGTTTGAGGTTCTGGCAGAAGCCGTAAAGCTGAAAGTCAATTTTCCAGACAGGGTGCATTTCATTCTCGCAAATCACGATACCGCTTTCATTAATAACAGCGACGTTATGAAAGGCGGCAAGGAAATGAATGCTTCGATGCGGGCGGCGCTGAAACGCCGTTTCGGAAATAATATGAAAACCGTTGAAAGCGCGATTGAGCGTTTTTTGTTCTCACAGCCGCTTGCGGTAAAAACCTCTAACAGGATTTGGATTTCACATTCGCTGCCGTCAGACAGAAACGTGGAAAAATTCGATTTCACAATTTTCGACAGGACTCTGAAAATTGTCGATATTGTCAGGCCCAACTCTGCTTATCTTTTGACGTGGGGCAGGGGGCAAAGCGTTGATAAACTCGAATTTTTCGCAGGCAGGCTCGATGTAGATTTGTTCGTACTCGGCCATCAGGTGCAGGAAACAGGCTGGACGACAAACAATAAAAATCTTGTGATTCTGGATTCTCAGCACAACCACGGCCATTTGCTTCGCGTCGAACTCGACTCTCAATATACGATAGACAAGCTGGTCAAATCGCTTATACCCATTGCGAGTATTTGCTAAAGGAATAGTAAAATGATTTTTCTGTACGCATTGGTAGCAGCATCACTTATTGCAGAAGCATTGGCTGTTTGGCTGGTTATACGCAATTATAGATATGTCTTAAGAAAATTCGATAGAAGCCGCACTTCTTATTGCCCGAAAACATCCCTGATTATTCCATGCAAGGGTTTCGATACCGAATTTGAAAAAAACATCAGTTCTTTTTACGCATTGGATTACAGCGATTACGAATTGATTTTCGTAACTGAAAGCAGGCAGGATTCCGCATATAATCATCTGCTTGAGATTAAGGAAAAACTGCAAAGCAAAACCGCCGCATTCAAAATAAGTGTTGTTGTCGCGGGCGTTTCAAAACGAGCAGGCCAGAAAATTCATAACCAGCTTTTCGGCTGCGCTGCCGCTGACAGGGATTCCGAGGTTTTCGCTTTCGCCGATTCCGATGCGTGTGTAAAGCCCAATTGGCTCAATGAGCTTGTTTATCCGCTTCGCAGAGAAAAAAATGGCATTGCAAGCGGTTATCGCTGGTACGTTCCATTAAAAAATAATTTTGCGACAATCGCTTTATCGGTAATCAATGCAAAAGTTGCGCAGCTTCTCGGCTCGACAATTTTCAATTACGCATGGGGCGGTTCGATGGCGGTGCGCGTCGATGTATTTAAAAAAATCGGAATGGAAAAAATCTGGCAAAACGCTGTTAGCGATGACCTGACCATCAGCAGGGCAGTGAAAAAAGCGGGCTTGAAAGTTTATTTTGTTCCTGCCTGTTTTGTCGCATCTTATGAAAAGTATGATTTCCCGCGTTTCCTCGAATTCGCCCGCCGTCAGTTTTTGATTACAAGAATCATCACCCCCGGAACGTGGATGTTCGGCTTTATAACCAGCTTATATTCGGTTTTTGCGTTGTGGGGATTTGCCGCGATAGCTCTTTATTTAAAAAGCACAGGTTTTGCCAATTGGTATATTTTTCTGCTTACAGCCTTACTGTCGGCATCAGGCCAGTTCTTCACAGCCGCTCTTCGTCAGAAGATGATTTTAGAAGTTTTTTATTCGGACTGGCATCGCCTAAAAGTTGCCGCCTTCGCAGATGTGCTCGCAGGCCCGCTCTGGTCGTTGATAATTTTGTACTGCATTATTTCTTCATCCATCGGCAGAACAATCCAATGGCGCGGAATAAAATATAAATTAATCAGCCCAACCGAAGTAATCAGAATCTAAAAAAATTCCCGAAGAACAAAGACCGGCGTTTTATTTACTCGGAATTTTCAACCTGGAGCCGACAACAAGATTGCTCTTTGCTGTAATTTTCGGATTCAGTTTGAGTATTTCATTAAATCGGCTGCCGTTGCCGAGTTGTTTTTGAGCAATGCTCCAGAGACTGTCGCCGCTTTGAATAGTATATGATCTTGTGTTCGTGTCCTGCATCGTGGATGTTGTTGCAGGCCCATCCGGCTTTTCATATTCGACTGCTTTGACTGCTGTTTCAGTTTGAACCGGCTCTGCCGCAACAACCGGCGCTGGAGTTCTGAGTTTTTCGATTTCAAGGCTGGCTCTCTGCAATTCACCGTTAAGCATTTCCATCATCCTGTCATAGCCGGTGATTCTCTCTTGTGCCTCGGCCTGTTCCTGCTGCATTTTTGTCTGTAAATCAGCAACTACTGCCTTGTTCTTGAAATTGGCAAAATACATACCGCCGGCAAACCCGGCTCCAAGCCCGACAATTCCGATTACTATTATTATAATTATCTGTTTCATTTCTATTTTTCTTTCATAATTATTATATTTATTTTATTAATGCGGGTGACTATACCATAAACTCCCGGAAAATGCTATACCCCCAAATTTATTTTGCGGATTTTACCGGTTTGTTGCAATATGATTCTTTCATTTTCAGTTTTTTAATATCGCAGCTCGTTAATGGCCTCGGCGGCAGCCCGCTTAATATCGGCTGAATTTGTGCGGGCACATTTACATCGAACCTGTCATAGTATTTCTGAACAAACCAGAAGCATTGAAGACGCTCTTTACTATGGGCGGTGGTGTCCCCGAATTTGTTAGCCGCCGCCACGCACCCTGGAATAGCCGAATCTATATTTTTAAGCAGTTCATCTGTTCGGCCTGCCCGAATCATAAAGGCGGTATTAGTCACATCTTGAATTTGTGAATAATATTGCCTTGTATAAAATCTGTTGAAATTCCATAAAGCCGCTCCGCCAAGCAATATTCCACCCGCCAAAAAACCAAGCATAAATATCCCAACTGCTTTTAATTTCCTTTTTTTATTTTCCATAATTATATCCTGCAAATCCAGGGATTCCTTTTTTTCGCGCTTAACCTCCGCAACTGCATGTCCTGCCATAACCTTGGCGACGGTGGATACCGGGGAGAAAAAGAATTTTCTTGCCGTTCCAATCTTACAATCCTATGTGATAATAATTTTCTTTTTTGATTTAGTAAATTTTATTTCTGATCTTTAATCTTTCTCATTTAATAGCTTTTAAAAGGATTAATATTAATTTTTAAATTTAGAAAAGTTAGCATCTTTTGGAACCTCATAATTGATATATTGCGCAAACCTTCTAACAAAATCAGAATCGTCTTCGGCGATATTTTTAGTTATGCCAAAATATTCCTTCGCTATACCTTCAACATCTCTATATAAAGGACAACTACTCTTAAACTCCAATTCCATTCGGTCTCTTGCAGCAATTATTTTGATATCTTTTTCAAAATTTTTCTTAATAGTGAAACTAATTAGATAGGTAATTATTGAAACCATAATGACAAAAACAATACTAATAATAATTCCTTTTTGTAAACTCTTTATAAAAGGAATATCATCCTTTATGAAAAGTGCACCCAATTGAAACCCTAGAACAAAAATTATAAGAAAAACACTCACAAAAGTATCTGATTTCTGGCTCGCTTTATCAGATATAATAGCAACGGAAGGCCATCCCATTGCAGAATAATGATAAGTAGATCGTAATATCTGTTCGGCACTGGTAATTAAAGCCTTAGAGAGAAATAAAATGGCAATAAACCCTAAAAGAGTTGCACATAAATTTAAAAATTTAGCAAAATCCATTTTTTTATCCTTAGCAATTTCATAATTAATCTTTACATTTAATATGTCATTGTGTTTTACATTAAATATTTGATTTTTCCTCTGTTGCTGCATCCATGAAGCTATCCGATTTTACTCTTTTATTTTCCTTCTTCAATTAAAAATCTTTCCGCGCATCTAACGTTACCGCCAAACAACAAAACCTATAACGAGATGTTACCGCCATCGATACCGATACTGAAAATATCAGGAACCACATCCTGATCCTCAGAATCTGATTTCTTCACGAAATTTTCATTATTCACTCTTCACTTTTAACTATTCACTTTATTTTATCCGTCCATTTTGGCCATCCCTCCCCAAAATGGTCGTTTTATTCTAACGGTTTTAAAACAAACAACTTGCAAAATACGCATATTCAAAATTCGCCTGAAATGGTCATTGCCGAGCTTTTCTGGTTTTATGCCTCAAAATTTTTATCATTTCATAAGTCTTGTTATTACAAGCAGTTAAAAAATATAAAAAATTGTTTTCTGCACTGGCACGGCGTTTGCTTTTATATATAGCGAGGGCGAGAAAAAGTCGTCTTGAGAAAGAAGGTTTTAAATGCTCGTCCTTGTTAAAGCAAACGTTTTAGTCTTGGGATTTGGAGGAAGAAGCGATGCCTTGAAGGCGTTACCGATTCGCAAGTTGTTTGCTGAAACTGGTTTTGAAGCCAGTCGTTCTTTAAAAAATGAAAAAGTGGATGGTGTGATTAGTCTATGGAATTTGCCGGATGCACCGGCTGGAAAGTTCCTGCTAAACTTAAGGTTGGCAAAACCTTATTTGCCTATTATTGCGGTGGTTGATGCTGACAATATTGAGCAGGAAATCGCAGCCAGAAGTATCGGCTCAACAGCCGTTTTAAGTAAAAACGTCGATAACGATGTTCTTAAACGGACGATTATAGAAATTCTTGGACTTGGCGACACCAAAGAAATCCAGAAACTCTGTGCCATTGCAGACGATGAAAATCGTCATATCTGACACGGGCCAAAGACCGAACAGTTAAATGGACCCGATTTATCGATGGCAGGCACTAGTTTATAGGGAGGGAGCGCAGAGAAAAGAAACAATAACTTCTTCTCCTCCTCCAAGGTGGGTTGTGATCGGACAGTGATAGATGATTACAGCCCCCAGAGAGCAAGCATGGCTTAATGCCATGAGATTATAGGGCTCAGGAAGTTTTCTCCTCCTCCCAAATGAGATGGGCTTGATACGAACAGTGATAATTCGGTTGAGCCCAACTCGAGAGCAATCACGGTTGTTGGGACCGTGTTTATTATAGAGGCCGTCTGGTATTGAATCAGGCGGATCGCTCACGATGAGTTTTCTCCTCCTCCCAACGATGGGTTATGACTGGACAGTGATAGATAGTTGTAACCCTATCGAAATCAGCCATGGCATAGCCATGAAGATATAAAATAATTCATTTTCTCCTCCCAGAGAAATAGGGTTGTAACCGAAAGTGAATATCGGCTACAACCCTTTGTTAAAAGACATAGTCCTTGACTATGAGTGAATAATCTGCTAAGGAATGAAGCATCACCCAATGTAGGCCCCGGCCATAAGATCACTGTTCGGTCTTAGGTCGGGGCCGGTTTTTTTTGCGCATTGAAAAAGGTCTTATTTTCAATCAGAACTATCGATATTATAAGACCAAACTAAAACTATTGCATTTCAGTAATAACAACTCTAAAATCAGTCGTCTTTTTTTAATGGAAATGGTATGAAAAATATCGATCTTGAAAAATATTCTTCAGCTTTCACTTTGGCGGATATGGAAATTTTTGTATTTCCGGAATTGATGTATTCGCTGCTTCTTGCCAATATAATGAGTCCTTTGATTTGGAAATGGCGAGAGGATAAATCATTCAAAAAACTCGAAGGCAAAGACCCATATAAAAAATTGATGCGGCTCCGCCAGTTTATCATGGATGAATTTGAATTTAATCTCGACCTTGAAACATGGGGATTGACGGATAAAAAATCAGAAATAAAAAGATTTGAAAATTTTCTCACAGAGAAGGAGATTTCCGAAAGTAATGCTCTGTTCGGATACGAAGGCGATAAATATTATTATGATGTAGATATCAGAAAACATTTCGGCCTCGATAAATATACTACCGATATAATTCCCTACTGGAAAACCGAAACTGTCGAAGCTATGAACGCCTTTCGGCATAAGAAAGGCTATAAAACGGGCGCAGGCGAATGTGTTTCGCTGTCAACTTTGTATGCGGCGGCAGCGTTTATTGTCTGCGGCATACCACTTGAAGATATTTTTTTAATTCTCACTCCTTTGCATTCACAGAATTATATAGATATCAACGATGGCATTATTACAAACAACAGAAGACTCGTAACCAAGGCGATGTGGTTCAACGGCACTGAAACTTCCGACAAGGCCCAGCGTGCTCTGCGCAACGAACAAATAACAATGGTCGCTCATACAAGCGGGCTCATCCATTGCCTGTATAAAGACGCTACAATTAACAAAACCGAATACCAAAAATTCCTCGGCAAGCTTAATAATTATCTTTATTATCCTCTCGAACCGTTAGGCGTCGCCAATTTCCTGCGCAGCAAAGGTCAGTACCAAAAACATTTCCAGTTCTGCCGTGACTGCCGCGGCAACGCGCAATTTATCAAGGCCGAAAAACTGTTTTCGTATGAGCATGGCAGCAATTTCAGGGTTTGCGATCCTACCCATGAAAAACTTCTTGCGGAAGTGCACGAGGAAGATTTCTCAAATCACGAATATGCAAAAAGAATCCGCTGCGACCAGTTTAAGGAATATATGGGCAAAAAGAAACCGGACATAAACACTGAAGATGGGCGTAAAGAACTTGCGCACGTTTTGTCAGATTATATTCCCGATTCCGAAAAATTCGTCGCCGAGCTTTACGATTTTCTGCATATCGAACCGAGACTGCCGAGTGAAGATAAAAATTATATCAATGGCGAACCGATAAAAATCACGCCGGATATGAGCAGAGAGCAGATAATCGATTATCTCAAAAGCATAAGAGATAAAAACACAATTGCCGATTTAGCCTTTTACGCATACCGTGATATGGAAACCTGCGATTGGCAGCCCTATATAAAATCCGCAATTGAACGAAGTCCTGTATCGATTGGAATGACTAAAGATAAATCAATACAGGAATGCTTCGATTGGCTTGCAAATATGCCCAATGAATCGATATATGATAACAAAAGACTTGCCCAGCCCGATGAAGTTGCAAATTATGGCCGCGGCGATGGTATCGAAAAAGCAATCACCCTCGCAAATATTATCCATAAAAGAGAACCAACCAAAAAAATAGATATCAATATCAATAAAGAAAAAGTTGTTTTGACTGCCGACGAAAAATTTGAATTTGAAAGCCCAAAAGGATTTGAGAAAGATATAATAATATCTTAATAAGTAAGTATGGATAAGCAATTTAACGATAAAACTAACAATATGACCGAAGAACAGGTGCGATGTCTTACACGATTTAAAATGCGTCGTTTTTTCGATGAAATTGAGAAAAAGGCAAAAAGACTTAAGCCCGAAAAATTTATTCCTTATGTTCTTAAGTTTTTTCATAATCCGATGAGAAGGGAGATAATTGGTCCTCATACAATTTTGCAAGCAATAGAAGCAAATTGTGCTTATCACAAAAGTGGATACGATGAAGAAATTACGCATAAAAAATTCGCTGATATAATTAACCTAATAATGAAATCTGAAGAGGAGAATGATTTTTATTTATGGTCAATCCATAATAGATTAGAGATTTTTTTTCAATTTATAAACAGAATACAAATTGAAGTTCAAAAGACGGGCTTTTCTAAGTATTATTTATCGCGATATTGGAATTTATTTTATGACAATGATCATATACGAAAAATGCATAATGATTTTGAAAATATTTATAAAATATCTGTAGAAAAATGGTTTTTGTGTTCATTTGCAATGTATGCGATGTTTGCAAAAGACTTTATCATACCCAAAGAATTTAAAATTTCTTCAAGTATGAGTATCGATGAAAATGACATTAGCACATATTTAAATTTTAGTTGTTATTCTGTCGCAGAAATACAGGAAAGATATTTTGAAACAAGAAAAAATATTAAAGAAGAATTTCATTTTCTTGTAAGAACAGTATTTGTAGAAAGGCCAATTGTTTTATTAGATGGCGATCAATTGGTTGCGCCAGTTCCAGAGTTGTTATTCCGTCATATGGGACATGGATTAAATGATTTATTTGAAAAAATAGATTCTTCTTACGGATGTTATTTAGGTAAAGCTTTTCAGGAGTATACAAAAAAAACATTAAATTGCCTAAGTAATGTAGTTCTATATTCAAATGAAGAGTTAGAAAAATTATCCGCAGGAGACAAAAGTTGTGATTTTCTTTTGGCTACACAGTCAGAAAATATCTTAATTGAGTGTAAGGCGATTGACTTAAAAGTTAGAACTCTGACAGAAAATGCTATATTTAACAGTAATGCGTTTTCTAAAATTAAAGATGGAATCTGTCAAATTGATAATACATTGAATAATATCATGAATGGGAAATTGTGTTTGCCTGGAATTGATACAAAAAAACCATTCTTAAAGATGGTTGTTACTTTTGGTGAAATGTTTGGGTTTAACAGTGATTGGATATTTAATAAAATGTGCCCACAAATAAACTATGATGAGGAAAAAAATCTTAAGCCAATGATTTTCTCAATAGCAGGACTTGAAAAGTTTGTGTTGTATATAGAAAATTCAAGTGAATCTCTCATTGATATTTATCATGCAAAACGGAAAGATGGATATTTTGCGACAGGTGATTGGGATAATTATTTAAGTAGTAAGATTGCTTCTATTAAACCAATAAAAAATGATATAAATTTTCTTAATGAGGGCTTTGATAGTATGCTTGATAAATTCGAAATTGATTTTGCAGGTAGAGAAAATATTTTAGATGATCATGACTGAAAACGCCAACAGGAAGTTCAATATTGCCGGAACTGCGTTTGCGGTCTCATCGCTTTTTTTTGGTGTGCCGGGTCCGCTGATTATAAAATATATCGCTCCGCATATAGATGTCTGGACACAGAATTTTCTCCGTTATGTTGTTGCTGCCGCGGTATTGATTCCTTTTGCGCTGATATCACGCGAAAGGGCGATTTTTAATAAAATTATCTGGCGAAAAACTTTGATTATCGCATTTATCAATGTCATAATGCAGTGTTGCTGGGGTGCGGCGTTCTATTACATCAATCCGGCCTTTATAACACTTTTGGCAAAATCCTCAATTTTTTGGACTTCCGCGATTTCGCTCATTTTCTTTGCCGATGAACGGCTGTTAGTTAAAAGCAGAAATTTTTGGCTGTCTTTTTTTATCGTCGTAATCGGGATTATCGGCGTAACTGTTTTCAAAAACGATTTTTCAACCAAAGCATCAATCATCGGTATCGTTTTAACGCTTGGGTTTGCTTTCAGTTGGGCGATATACACGATATCCATAAAAGTTTTGCTGAAAAGCAGTAATTCCACCACGAGTTTTGCGGTGGTATCGGTATATACAGCGATTGCTCTCGGTATTTTGGCTTTCGTATTCGGCAAACCGCAGCAATCCATGGCTATGTCTAATTTCGGCTGGTTTCTTCTGGCCATAAGTGCTGTTACGAGTATTGCCGGTTCACACAGCACCTATTATGCAGCGATAAAAAGGATAGGCTCGACCATTCCGCCTCTTATTGTTCTCGCCCAGCCGTTTCTGGTTTTGCTGGTTTCCAGAGTGGTTTTCAACGAATATCTTAACGCATATCAATGGTTTTTCGGTTTATTACTCATTGCAGGCTCAGCACTTGCAATCAAATCTCAGGATTACCTGAATAGATAAAATTTTCCGAAAATTATCTTTCATTTTCAGAACAAATAAGTTACTATGTGATTATATATTCACATAGTAATATATGTAAAGGCGTATAATGACTGAAAAAACAAAAAAAATAGTGTATGAAAAACAGGCGGAAATATTAAAGGCGCTGGCTCATCCGGTTCGTGTCGCTATTCTTTATTTTCTTAAGGATGGCGAACAGTGCGTCTGCGATATCGCAAAGTATGTCGGCTCTGAACGGTCAAATGTTTCAAAGCATCTTTCCGTTTTAGTGTCCTGCGGCGTTCTGGATTTTCATAAAGAAGGACTAAACGTAATATATCGTTTGAAAGCCAGATGCATTATGGATTTTTTTGAATGTATAACCACTTGTCTCAAGCAGCAGGCAAACGAAAATATAAAACTCCTCAAGGCTATGTAATATGAGCATAAAAGCTGAAAGTAAAAAATTAATTCTGATAATTGCCGTTTTTCTTTTCATTTATTTTTTACCAATCGGCAATACGCGTTTTGATAACGCCATTATGCAATCGCTGGCTCTTATTAAATGGTATGCAAGAGAGCATGTGCTTCTTTGTCTTATTCCGGCGTTTTTCATAGCGGGGGCTATTTCAGTTTTTGTCAGTCAGGCTTCGGTTATGAAATATCTTGGCGCAAAAGCTAATAAAATCCTTGCGTATGGTGTTGCATCGGTTTCGGGAACTATCCTTGCGGTTTGTTCCTGTACTGTTCTTCCGCTGTTTGCGGGGATTTATAAGATGGGCGCCGGATTAGGGCCTGCTTGTGCGTTTTTATATTCCGGCCCGGCGATAAACGTTCTTGCGATTATTTTAACTGCGAGAATTCTCGGTTTCCAGTTAGGTCTCGCGCGAGCAATAGGCGCAATCCTTTTCAGTATTGTAATTGGTTTATTAATGCACTTTATTTATCGAAAAGAAGAAAACCAGAAAGCCGAAAATGCAATCGCTATGCCCGAGGCGGAAAAGAGCAGGCCGCTTTGGCAGAACGGTTTATATTTCGCGTCGATGGTCGCTATTTTGGTTTTCGCGAATTGGGCAAAACCGATTCAGGAAAGCGGGGCATGGGCTGCTGTTTACTCTGTTAAATGGATTATTACCGCGGTAAGTCTTGCTGCTTTGTTTGTTTTTCTTTTTCTGTGGTTCAAAAAAGATGATATGGTTCAGTGGACAAGTTCGACGTGGACTTTTACAAAGCAAATTTTACCTTTACTTTTCGGAGGTGTTATTGTAGCAGGCTTTTTGCTCGGCACCCCTAGCGGCGAAGGTATAATACCTTCAAAATGGGTTTCGGCGGCAGTCGGCGGCAATTCAATTCGTGCCAATTTGTTCGCATCGGTTGCGGGTGCATTTATGTATTTCGCGACTTTGACGGAAGTTCCAATCGTTCAGGGGCTTGTCTCGGCCGGTATGGGTAAAGGTCCCGCTCTTGCGTTATTACTCGCAGGTCCGGCTCTTTCGCTGCCGAGCATGCTCGTTATCCGCAGCGTTATGGGGACTAAAAAAACAATTGTATTTGTCTCGCTTGTCGTTGTAATGGCGACTATTTCGGGAATGATTTTTGGAGCGTTCTAATGGAATCTAATGAAAAAATAAGGGAAGCGGTTCGCAAGGGATATGGCGAAATTGCCAAGGGCAGTTCGTGCGGCTGCTGCGGCTCATCATCTCCATCTAAACTTGCCAAGGGAATCGGCTATACGAAACAGGAACTTGCTGCTTTACCCGATGGCGCGAATATGGGGCTTTCCTGCGGCAATCCTACTGCAATTGCTAATCTTCAGCCCAGCCAGGTTGTTTTGGATTTAGGCAGCGGCGGAGGGTTCGATTGTTTCATCGCCGCTAAAAAAGTCGGCAAAAAAGGAAAAGCAATCGGCGTGGATATGACTCCGGATATGCTCAGCAAAGCAAGAGTGAACATTTCGAAATTTACAAAAAAAACAGGTCTTGCCAATGTCGAATTTCGACTCGGCGAAATTGAACATCTTCCTGTCGCTGATAAAAGTGTCGATGTCGTTATCTCAAATTGCGTAATCAATCTTTCACCCGCAAAGCAGCAGGTCTGGAATGAAATCGTCCGTGTTTTAAAACCGAAAGGCAAAGCCTGTATTTCCGATTTGGCTCTAAAATCACCTCTGCCCAAAAAAGTTTTAAAATCTGCGGCCGCTTTGGTTAGCTGCGTCGCAGGTGCGGTACTGATTGATGATACAATCAAAATGGCCAGGAAAGCGGGCTTAAAGAAAATCGACATCGAAGAAAAAGTATATAATATTGATGTAATGGCCGATTGCAGCGATCCGCTTTATAAAGAGGTTAAGCAATATCTGCCAAAAGGCAAAAAACTTTCAGATTACATCGTAAGTATAAATGTTACGGCATTCAAGCTGTAAGGGTATCAATATGACAGAAGTAAAAACAAAAAATCTTAATGTTTTTGAACGGTATCTTACGTTATGGGTGATTCTTTGCATTATTGGCGGAATTATTTTAGGCAAAGTTGCGCCAGGTTTCGCGAAATCTCTTGATGCGATGGCAATTTATGTCGATGGCGCTCCCGTCGTTTCGATTCCAATCGCGATTGCACTTTTCTTTATGATGTACCCGATAATGGTCAAAATTGATTTTGCCGCAGTCGTAAAAGCCGGCAAAAGTCCCAAACCCGTTCTGCTGACGCTGGTAGTTAACTGGTGTATCAAACCTTTTACTATGTTTGCAATCGCGTGGTTTTTTCTTGGCGTGGTTTTTCGAGGCTTCCTTCCCGGAACGGAAATCGTAAAAGACGGTACGGAAGTCGAACTGTTCCGCTCTTATATTTCCGGCGCGATTCTGCTTGGCATTGCACCTTGCACTGCTATGGTGCTTATGTGGGGTTATCTCGCAAGAGGCAATCAGGGACATACATTGATAATGGTTGCGATAAATTCGCTCACAATGCTCGTACTCTATGGTCTGCTTGGCGGCTGGCTGCTTGGCATAAATCGTATGCCTGTGCCGTGGCAGGCGCTTCTTTTATCAATCAGCATTTATGTTGCTCTGCCGTTAGTTGCTGGCTATTTCTCTCGCAAATGGGTAATTGCCGCAAAAGGCAAAGAGTGGTTCGAAGCGAAATTCCTCCACGTCCTTACACCTATATCAATTATCGCTTTGCTCGGAACGCTGGTGCTGCTGTTCAGCTTCAAAGGCGAAACGATTTTGAATAATCCGCTTACGATTCTCTGGATTGCGATTCCGCTTTTTATCCAGACAATTTTAATATTTGCGATAACTTATTTTCTGGCGAAGCTGCTGAAATTCTCTTATGAAGATGCCGCGCCGTCAGCTATGATTGGCGCATCGAATCATTTTGAAGTTGCAATTGCGACTGCGACAATGTTGTTTGGCTTATCAAGCGGCGCCGCTCTTGCGACAGTTGTCGGCGTTTTAATTGAAGTACCAGTAATGCTTATGCTCGTCAAGATTTGTTTAAGAACACAAAAATGGTTTAAACGATAAAAGGTGTGAAAATGAAAAAAATACAAATACTTGGAACAGGTTGTCCGAAGTGCAAAAAACTTGCCGAATGCGCCGAGCAGGCTGCCAAAGAAATGGCAATAGAATACCAGCTCGAAAAAGTTACACAAATCAATGATATTATGAAATTCGGCGTTATGATGACTCCTGCTCTGGTTATCGATGGACAGGTTAAAGCTGTGGGTAAAGTACTGACTGTTGAACAAATAAAGGAAACACTAAGATGAAAAAAATGCCTAAAATAATTGCTGTATTACTTCTTGCATCGTCAGTTGTGGCGGTAATAATGCTGAAGAACAAAGAGAATAAATCGCAAGCAGTCGCAATAGAAACTCCTCCGGCTGTTATCTCTGAATCTAATCAGCCTGCTCAGCCGCAGAAATTGCCGAAACTTATCGAACTTGGCGCAGACAAATGTATCCCCTGCAAAATGATGAAGCCTATACTCGACGAACTCACAGCGGAATACAAAGGCAAACTCGATGTGATGTTTCACGATGTATGGAAGGAACCGGCTTACGCTGAAAAGTATAACATCGAAATTATTCCCACACAAATTTTCCTCGGACCCGATGATAAAGAACTTTTCCGTCATCAGGGTTTCTTCGCTAAAGAAGAAATTTTAACAAAGTGGAAAGAACTTGGGTTTGAATTGAAATAATTATGCAGGAATTATTTACACAATTGACTCGTGCGGTTGAAAATACATGGTTGATTGCTCTTACAGCATCATTCATCTGGGGCATTTTAAGCATCTTATTGAGTCCATGCCATCTTGCGAGTATCCCGCTCATCGTCGGCTTTATTGATCAGCAGGGAAAGATATCAACAAAGCGGGCGTTCTGGATTTCCACTTTATTTGCGGCAGGCATTCTTATAACTATCGCTCTTGTAGGTGTGATTACCGCAGCGGCAGGGCGGATGATTGGCAATGTCGGCAGGTATGGAAATTATTTCGTTGCTGCCGTTTTCTTTATCGTAGGACTTCTTCTGCTTGATGTGATTCCAATGCCGTTTTCAGGCCCCGGCAAAATCGGTATGAAGCAGAAAGGTTTATTGGCTGCATTTATTTTAGGGCTTGTTTTTGGAATCGCGCTTGGCCCCTGTACTTTCGCGTTTATGGCGCCGATGCTCGCTGTTACTTTCAAAACCGCTTCCACTAATCTCTTTTACGGCATTTTACTTTTAGTCGCTTACGGCATCGGCCATTGCTCTGTAATTGTTTTCGCAGGAACCTTCACCGAGGTTGTTCAGCGTTATATGAATTGGAACGAAAAGTCCAAAGGCGCGGTAATCCTCAAAAAAATCTGCGGCGTACTTGTCCTTGCGGCGGGCCTGTATATGATTTATACTGCTCCTTAAGAACTAAATCCTGGACGATAAAAAGAAAGATGCTACTTTGACTAACGGATATGAGACGTCGATTATCAGAAATAATGAACTTGACAGCATTTTTTTGTATTATAATACTTCGTTATATGGCGAAGTATAGGAGGTAAAATGCTCGACGTATTAAACATTACAAAGGCAATGTCGGACGAAAACCGGATTAGGGCATTAATGATGCTGACCGGCGGTGAACTCTGCGTTTGCCAGATAATTGAAATGCTCGGATTAGCCCCATCAACAGTGTCGAAGCATATGTCCATTCTTCGACAGGCCGGGCTGGTTAAGACACGCAAGGAAGGCCGGTGGATTTATTATCGGCTCGCTGATAGTAAAGCTCTAAAAGCGAGTGAAATACTCCGCTGGCTGGATAAACATTTGAAAAACGATAAGCGTATTTTAGACGATGTTAAACAACTGCGGCAAATACAAAAGATTAGCAAAGATGAATTATGTCACTGCTATAAGAGTTAAAGAATATGAACATTAAACTTAAAATTTTATTTCTTTGTACCGGCAATTCGTGCCGCAGTCAAATGGCTGAAGGTTGGGCAAGGTATCTGAAAAATGATTGTATAGAACCTTACTCCGCAGGCATTAAAACACACGGCCTTAATCCTAATGCTGTTAAAGTAATGGCTGAGGCGGGTGTGGATATTTCAGGCCAATATTCAAAGCACCTTGATGAATTAAAAGAAACAAATTTCGATTATGTAATAACGGTGTGTGACAATGCTCACGAAAGCTGTCCAATGTTTCCCCGTAAGACAAAAGTTATTCATGCTGGTTTCGATGACCCGCCGAGACTGGCAAAAGAAACAAAAACCGAAGAAGAAGCTTTGAACATTTACCGTCGTGTTCGTGATGAGATAAAAGCGTTCATCGAGAAGTTTCCTGAATGTCTGGAAAAGAATAAAAATGAATAATCTGAATAGAAATCAGGCTCAGGAAATCATTAAGGAGCTTGAAAACAGCATCATACGTCTGGAATGTTTGACATGTGACTGCTTTCAGGGGCTTTTGACTCAACTGGAACTGGACTGCCCGGAAGATGTCTGCGACCTGATCAGTTGTCTTAAGACTCCGACTGAAAAGATGCATGGTTGTCTCGGTTGCGACCCTTGTCTGCCGGGTGAGCTATTTGCTAAATATCTCAAGTCAAAAACAAATAACAATAACACAAATATGAAGGAATAATACCAAATGAAAACAGAAAAAAAGAAAAAAGGACTATTGGCAGCAATATGGGAATCTATGACCAAGACTGGCGGATGCTGCGGTGGTGGTGGAGGAGATTGCTGCGGCTCTTCAAATGAAGATGATAAAAAAACCTGTGAAAAAAAGAACTCGTCCGATGAATGATAAAGAAAATGATACGGCTGCCAGGTACAGGGAGATAGTGGTACTCAGTATCGTTCCCTGTATTGTTGGTGTTTTTATTTTAGTAAGCTGGACACTGGCTCATTGGAAAATAGGCCCAAATTTCCTGAATGCTGGTTTAGCCCTTTTGGCTATTCTGTTTGGCGGTTATCTTCGATTTGTCTCAGGCTTCAAAGATATTTTTAAACGTAAAATAACTGTAAATGTATTTGTTACGGTTGCTCTTATTGCTACTATGGCTGTTGGAGAGTTCAGGGCGGCAGCAATCATTGTGTTTATTATGGCGGTAGCGGGGGCACTTGAGTCTTATACGCTGGACAAAACTCGCAGAAGCATAAGAAACCTGCTGGACCTTACACCCAAGACAGCAATGATACGTCGCGGAAATGATGAAGTTAATATCCCTGTCAGCGAAGTGCAGATTGATGATGTTGCGGTTGTCAGACCCGGAGGTCGAATCCCTGTCGATGGAATCGTGATAACAGGACAAAGTTGTGTCAACCAGGCTCCCATTACAGGTGAGTCAATTCCTGTCGAAAAGTTTAAAGGCAGCGAAGTATTCGGAGGAACTCTGAATGAGACAGGCAGACTTGAAGTTAAAACCACCAAGGTCGGCAATGATACTACACTTGCCAGAATAGTTCATCTTGTGGAACAAGCGCAAGGGACAAAAGCTCCAATTCAAAATCTTGCAGACCGCTTTACAACATGGTTTTTGCCTGCGGTGCTGGTCTTGGCAATTATAGCTTTCTTCTTATCGGGTAATGTCAAGGTTGCTATATCAGTTCTTCTTGTTGCCTGTCCATGTGCTTTTGCAATTGCTACTCCAACGGCTGTTACTGCTGGTATATCTAATATGGCCCGACATGCAGTCCTTATTAAAGGCGGGATATTTCTGGAGCTTGCTCAAAAAATAGATGTGCTCCTTGTGGACAAGACAGGAACATTTACCTTTGGAAAACCAAAGGTCGTCGATGTGATTGCTTTTAACAATATGCCGGAAGAAGAGGTCTTGCGTTTAACCGCTATAGCGGAGAAATATTCTGAACATCCATTAGCCAGGTCGGTTATGGCTCGTGCTAAAGAGTGCGGTATCGTTGTTCCTGACCCAGACGATTTCAATATCGAAGTTGGAATGGGAGTTACTGCAAAATTAGACAATATAGAAATTTTAATAGGCAATAACAAGTTTTTGAAAGACAAAGGTGTTTATGTTGCCGAGCATATCGAATATGCAGTTTCAAAGCAAACTGAACAAGGTAGAACAACCATTCTCGTAGCTAATGATAACAAACCAATTGGCTTGATTGCCATTGCTGACGAGATTCGCCCCCAAACTTCTCGTGCTATAGCATCTCTGAAAGCTATGGGCATTAAAAAAATCATAATGCTCACAGGAGATAATCAAAGAGTTGCGAAATCTGTAGCAAGAGAAATCGGAGTTGATGATTTTCAGGCCGAGCTTCTTCCGGAACAAAAATTACAATATGTGGAAAAATTACAAAAACAGGGAAAAGTTGTCGGAATGATTGGTGATGGTATAAATGATGCTCCTGCATTAGCATTAGCTGATGTTGGTATTGCGATGGGTGCAGCCGGAACCGATGTGGCTGTTGAAACAGCCGATGTAACTTTGATGAATGATGATTTATCGCAAGTAGTAAATTTTATGCATATGTCAAAGAAAGTTTTGTCACGCATTAAACTTAATATCTTCTTTTCCATGTTCTATAATGTAATCGGTTTTACTCTTGCTGGTTTTGGGCTGCTCACGCCCATAGTAGCGGTTCTTTTTCAGGAGGCCGGTTGTATTACGGTAGTATTCAGTTCAACATTGCTATTGTGGGCAAAAACAAAATCATCGATAAAAAACGATAATATTTCAGGCATTGGCCGAACTATTGAAAATACTGCGAATGATAATGTCTCACAATGTGCATAACGTTTAAACAATAAAATAGTGAAAGGAAAATATATGGCAGAAAATCAATCAGAATGTGGGCCGGGATGTAATTGCGGTAAGCCTTCGGGAAGCAAAAAACTAAAAATCACAATTTGTATTATTGTGTTGTTAGCGGTAAGCAGTATTTTTGCTTACAAGACAAAGAACGGAAAACAAACCGCACCAGTTAATACGGCAACTGCATTTGCTGTTCCTATTGTAAAAGAAGTAAATGAGCAGAATTCCGTAGCCTCTATTATCGATAAGCGCGAATCGACAATCAAAGCGGTAGAGGAAAATAAAAAAGTGGGTGAGTTTCTGGATTCACTATCTGCTCTCGACAAGGTAGCTATAAACCAGGACTCTGTATTTGTCTTTATTCCTGCTAAGGGAAATGAAACGATTAGTAAGGAAATTATGGCTGCAATTACGTCCGCAGAACAAAAAATAAAATCAAAAGGGGCAAGTCTTGGCTTATATACCATGCAATCCAGTTCACCGGAATATGCCAATATCGCCGCTCAATTGCCTCCACCATCAATACTGGTTATGAGTAAAGGTCGTGGTATGGGAGCGGTGTCAGGAGGAATAACAGAAGAGAAAATTTTGCAGGCATACGTTGCTTCGTCTCAAGCAGGTGGCTGTGGCCCATCAGGTTGCGGGCCGTCTTCTTCAGGTTGTGCTCCTACAGCACCTATTGGTCCTGTAAGGACAAGGTAAAGAAGGAAACTTTATAATGCTCGAATCTGTTACTGATACATTGCAGCAAGTTGCATCGCAGCCTTTGGGGTTAGTATTTGCCTTAATTCTGGGAACCGTAAGTGCCGCAACCAGTGCCTGCTGCACGTTACCGGCATTGGGAATACTGGTTGGCTATTCCGGCACACAGGCAAATGATAGCAGAAAGGCAGCAATAAAAACCGCTTTGCTCTTCACAATGGGAACGATTATCTCCCTTATGATTATTGGAGGAATCGCCGGGTTCGTTGGTCAGGTTGCTCAAAATACTTTGGGGCGATATTGGAAAGTCTTTGCCGGTATAGTTGCGGTCTTTCTCGGTCTGGCGGCCTTGAACCTTCTGCCTTTTAAGCTTTCATTCGGCAAGTTCGATGGTATTAAAAGCAAAATAGGAAAATCGGGAATTATATTAACCGGTCTTATACTCGGCGGCATTGTTGCTGTCAGTTCTCTGCCTTGTAATCCCGGTATTTTTATTGTTATTGGTGCGGCGATTTTGCAGGGTAAAGTCTTCTGGGCGACACTTATGCTGGCGATGTTTGCCATTGGTTTCAGCCTGCCGCTGGGAGCGGTGCTGCTCGGAATTTCGCTGAGCAAAGTCAGCCTTGCTGCCAGAGGCGCCGATTTTGCGTTTCGCTGGATATCAGGGGCAGTCCTTGTCGTTGCGGGATTTTATTTTCTCGTAACATTTTAAAAAGGTCTTTATGGATTGGAATAAAAAGAATTGATGCATTTCATGAAAACCATTGTGTACTTGTCCTTGCGGCAGGCTTGTATATGATTTATACTGCTGTTTAAAGTTGTGTAACAATTTAATTTGAAAAAGAATTACAATGAAGATAGGGATAATTATTTCAACCAACGACAATGAAACATCATGGAACGCATTTAGATATGCAAACTTTGCTCTTGGCCAAAAAGATGAGGTCAAAATATTTTTGGCGGGAAAAGGAGTCGAGTATCAGTCTTTTAGCACGGAAAAATTCAATACTGTCCAGCAGGCTGAAAAATTTCTTCAGGCAGGCGGCAAAATACTCGCCTGTGGAACCTGTATCAAATCCCGCAATCAGCAAGATTCAGAAATGTGCCCGATTAGCACGATGAAGGATATGTACGAGATTATAAAAGAAAGCGATAAAGTCGTAACTTTCTAATATCCGCGGCCTTCTTCAAAAAATTATTTTGGCAGTTAAAGGTAATGAACAATTGCAGGAATGCTCGGTCTTATCACAAAAATTGAATGAGTAAAATAACTGAAATAGCAAAATTGTTTCTTAAGCTTGGTACGATTGCTTTCGGCGGGCCTGCTGCGCATATTGCCATGATGCATAATGAAACTGTCGAAAAACGAAAATGGCTCGATGACCAGCAGTTTCTCGATTTAATCGGCGCAACAAATCTTATCCCCGGCCCCAATTCTACTGAAATGGCTATTCACATTGGCTTTTTGCGTGCTGGTTGGCGAGGATTAATTGTAGGCGGCTTATGTTTCGCTGCCCCGGCGATAGTAATTGTTCTTTTTCTCGCATGGCTTTATTCTCTCTATGGCACTTTGCCGTCAGTCCAATGGCTTTTATATGGTGTAAAGCCGGTGGTGATAGCGATAATCTTGCAGGCGCTTTGGCAATTAGGCAGAAAGGCAATTAAAGATACACTTACCGCGACGATGGCGTTAATTGTTTTTGTCCTCTACTTTATGAATGTAAATGAAATTTTTCTTTTGTTTGCCGGCGGATTTATCGTGATGCTGGTCAAAAATATCCGTCAATTACAAAAAAGCACTAAATGTATATCTTTAGTTCCGCTTGGCGGCATCGGTATTTTATCGCAGACCATTAATTTTAATCTCCCGATGTTATTTTTTATTTTTCTAAAGATTGGAGCTGTATGGTACGGAAGCGGTTATGTGCTTCTTGCTTTTCTGCGCAGTGATTTTGTTGAACGTCTGGGCTGGCTTACAGATCAGCAATTGCTCGATGCTATCGCGATTGGTCAGGTAACGCCGGGACCTTTGTTTACAACCGCAACATTTATTGGTTTTCTTCTGGGCGGTTTTAAAGGTGCTGTGCTTGCGACTCTTGGAATTTTTCTGCCTTCATTTATTTTTGTCGCGATTTCCAATCCTTTAATTCCTCGCTTGCGCAAATCACCATGGGCTGGGGCTTTATTGGATGGCATCAATGCCGCCGCACTAAGTCTCATGGCCGCGGTAACTTGGCAATTAGGCACTGATTCTTTAATTAATATTTATGCAATCTTGATTTTTGTAATTTCATTTATTTTGCTTATTCGTTTCAAAATTAATTCTACATGGTTAATAGCGGCCGGAGCTTTAATCGGACTTCTAAATGCTGCCTTTCATTGAAATTATTGTTTAGTCCTTGCCTGTAGATTTTGTTTGATTAATATAATGCTTGATTTCCATAAGGATGTTTATGTTGCAGAAATTATTTTATCTTGCTCTGGCCGGAGCCGCGGGTACACTCGCCCGTTATTGGCTAAGCGGTCTGGTTCAGAAAAACATTACATTTAATTTTCCTCTCGGCACTGCCGCTGTAAACATATTCGGCTGTCTGATGTTCGGCCTTGTATGGGCGATTCTTGAAAACAGATTTTCACTCGGCGGGCAGACTCGCATAATTATCTTTGTCGGTTTTTTCGGCGCATTTACCACTTTTTCGTCATTTGCATTTGAATCATCGCAGATGCTCGACGACTCACAATGGCTTTGGACCTCAGTCAATATAATTACGCAAAATATACTCGGGCTTATTGGTATGGTAACCGGTCTGGCAATCGGCAAATATATTTAGAATCGACCTGACCTTATGCTATAAAAAAAGACCCCTAACTGCTTATATTTTGCCCTCAAAACTGCTATCTTTTTCGTCTATTTTAGTCAAAATTCTAACAAATTTTTGCTATTTTGGTGTTATTTTGTTAAATTTTTTAGTTTTTGTCCCAAGCTCTTATTACTAAAGTATTTATAACTGCCCACTTTTCAAAAATAGTTCATAACTCCTTTGTTTACGTGGAAAATGGTGATCAGAATTTCAGCTCAAAATTCCAACGTAAATAAAAGACTTACAGTTGAACCAATCAACAACAATCAACTAATTACAAACGAACATTCTTGTTATTTAATTAGTATTTGTTATTATGTTTCTTGAGTCGGTTAGCCGTGTTTTTATAACACGTTGGAGCAGGGAGGCACGCATTCCGATTTAAAGCTATCTTCTTTTTTTGCCGATAGTTATAATATTCTTTTAATTCAAAAACATTGCTTTCGGCGAAAATTGTGTTGCCTATCGGCGCAGCCGACAGGGACGGAGTCTAATTAATAGGATTTTTTTAGGCATTATTTGGATAAAACAGCAATAGTTACAGGGGGAGCGGGATTCATCGGTTCACATTTATGCGAACTCCTTCTGTCCAAAAGCCATAAAGTCATTGTAGTAGATGACTTAAGCACAGGCAGACTGTCAAATATCGAGCACCTCTTTTCAAGCACAAATTTCAAATTCATCCAGGGCAGCGTCTGTGATGAAGATATAATGAGAGATGTAATTGCTGATGGAGACTATGTTTATCATCTTGCGGCCGCTGTCGGGGTTAATTTAATTGTCGAAAAGCCCGTTCACACCATTGAAACAAATATCCACGGTACGGAGGTCGTTCTTTCCGCTGCAAATCAATTCGATAAGAGAGTCTTAATTGCTTCTACCAGCGAGGTTTACGGCAAAAACGAACAGGTGCCTTTCCATGAAGATGACGATACCGTTTTAGGCAGTACCAAATTCAGCCGATGGTCTTATGCCTGCAGCAAAGCGATAGATGAATTTTTAGCTCTCGCGTATCATCGTCAATATAACCTAAGTGTAGTATTAGTAAGGCTTTTCAACACAATCGGCCCTCGCCAGACCGGCAGATATGGAATGGTCGTTCCGCGTTTTGTTGAATGGGCTTTAAATAATGAGCCTCTCATGATTTACGGTTCTGGAAAGCAATCCAGAAGCTTTACTTGTGTAACAGATGTAATCACCGCAATGACAGCTTTGATGAATAACGAAAAAGCCAATGGCGAAGTTTATAACATCGGTTCCAAAGAAGAAATAACGATAGAAGCCCTTGCTGACAAAGTAATTACGAAAATTGGTAGTAAGAGCATGAAGAAATATATTCCCTATTCTGAAGCTTACGGACAGGGTTTTGATGATATGCAGCGTCGTCTTCCGTGCCTGAAAAAAATCAATCAGGCGATTGGTTATCAGCCCAAAGTCAATTTAGACCAGATGCTTGACCAGATTATTGCTGACAAAAGAGTAAATCATGAGTAAAATATTGGTTTTATTTAAGGATTACTAAAGGATGGCCTTATCATTAGTTACAGGTGGAGCAGGTTTTATCGGCAGCAATATGGTTCGCTTTCTGCTCGATAAAGGGCAAAATGTCAGAGTGCTTGATAATTTCGAAACCGGCAAACGTGAAAATCTTGCCGAAATCTCTGACAGCATTGAAGTTATAGAGGGCGACATCCGCGATTTATCTGTTGTTCAGCGTGCGGTTAAAGGCGCCGAAGTCATATATCATTTAGCGGCCTTAGGTTCTGTGCCGCGTTCAATGAAAGATCCCGCCACAACGCACGATGTAAACGTAAATGGCACTTTTAACGTACTTCTTGCCGCTCGGGATGCGAATGTCAAAAGAATCGTATTTGCTTCCAGTTCCTCAGTTTATGGCCAAAGTCCGGTTCTTCCTCAGCACGAAGATTTACCCCTCGCTCCTATCAGTCCCTATGGCGCGACAAAAGCGATTGGCGAAATTTATTTCAGGTCATTTTACGCAACTTATGGCCTGCAATCAGTTTGTCTCCGCTATTATAATGTTTTTGGCCCTCGGCAAGACCCCACAAGCCAATATGCCGCCGCGATACCGCTTTTTGTCTCAGCGCTTATGCGAGATAAATCGCCAAATATATTTGACGATGGCGAGCAATCCCGCGGTTTTACATATATCGAAAATGTAATGCAGGCGAACTGGCTGGCCGCAAATGCAAAAGAAACTCACGGCGAAGCGGCAAACATTTCCACAAGCAACGCCGTTACCGTAAATACTGTTGTACAAACGATTAGCAAACTTCTTGGCAAAGAGAATATCAAGCCTGTTTACTTACCCCCAAGACGGGGCGATATTAAACATTCGCTTGCGGATGTAAAAAAAGCCAAAGAATTAATCGGCTATGAACCTTTCGTCAGTTTCGAACAGGGAATAGCCAAAGCGATAGACTGGTACAAAGAGAATCTATAATTTTAAAGGGTTAACTATATGGCAGAGAAGAATTTAGGCAGTAAAGCACCTTATGTAGGTATCGTGGGAATGGGTTATGTTGGTTTACCTCTTGCGAGAGAATTTGTTCAGCGCGGAGCGAAAGTAATTGGCTTCGATATTAATGAAAAAAGCGTTAAAAAAATTAATTCCGGCCTAAGTCCTTTGAAACACATACCTTCAGAAGATATCAAAAACATGGTTAAAAGCGGCAGGTTTCATACCACTTCAGATATGACATTGATGAAAAAGCCGGACGCTCTGATTATTTGCGTTCCAACTCCTTTAACTGAAAATCGTGAGCCGGACATGACTTACATTGTTGTTACCTGCGAAACGATTGCAAAATATCTTCGTAAAGAGCAGCTCGTTGTTCTTGAAAGCACGACATATCCCGGAACGACAAGGGAAGTAATGAAGCCTATACTTGAAAAAAGCGGCTTAAAAGCGGGTAAAGATTTTTACCTCGCGTTCTCGCCCGAAAGAGAAGACCCCGGCAATAAGAGTTTCAGAACTGCCACAATTCCAAAGGTGGTAGGAGGTTACGATAAAAAGAGCCTGCAAGTCGCGTTAGATATTTACAAGTACGCGATCGATAAAACTGTTCCGGTTTCTTCATGTGATGTCGCAGAATCGGCGAAAATTCTTGAAAACACATACCGCTGTGTAAATATCGCAATGGTAAATGAGTTAAAACAGCTTTTCGACCGCATGGGAATCGATGTTTGGGAAGTAATCGAAGCGGCCGGCACAAAACCCTTCGGTTTTCAGAAATTTTATCCCGGCCCCGGTCTCGGCGGCCACTGCATTCCAATTGACCCGTTCTATTTGACTTGGCGAGCAAGGCAATTTGGTATGCCGACGAAATTTATTGAACTTGCCGGCGAAATTAACACATCTATGCCGCATTATGTTGTTCATAGAACGCTCGAAGCGATGAATGATAGAAAAAAGAGCCTCAAAGGTTCAAAAGTTCTTGTTCTTGGTCTTGCATATAAGAAGGATATCGATGATGTTCGCGAATCACCTTCACTTGAGCTTATCGAACTTTTGAGAGATAAAGGCGCTTTGGTCGATTACAATGACCCCTTTATTAAAGAAACGCATAAACAGCGCAAGTATAATTTAAAGATGAAGAGCAAGCCGCTAAGTGCTGCGATGATAAAGAAATACGATGCTGTGGTGATATCAACTGACCATAGCTGTTACGACTATAACTGGATTGTGAAGAATTCAAAACTGGTTGTCGATAGCCGCAACGCAACAGCAAAAGTGAAAAACAGGAAGAAAATAGTAAAAGCATAAAGGATTTTTAATGCAAGTGCCATTACTGGATTTGAAGGCGCAATACGCGAAAATTAAAAACGATGTTTTAAAAGCTGTCAGCGAAGTTCTTGACAGCCAGGTTTGCATTGGCGGTCCGAAAGTTGCGGAGCTTGAGAAACAAGTCGCCCAATTAAGCGGCTGTAAATATGGAATCGGAATGTCAAGCGGTACAGATGCGCTGCTTGCGAGCCTTATGACTCTCGGAATCGGCAGCGGCGATGAGGTGATTACGACACCATTTACTTTTTTTGCCACTGCCGGAAGTATCGCAAGGGTCGGCGCAAAACCGGTGTTTGTTGATATTGACCCAAAGACCTACAACATAAATCCGGCATTGATTGAAAAAGCTGTAACCAAAAAAACTAAAGCAATTATGCCGGTTCATCTTTACGGCCAAATGGCTGATATGGATGCAATTATGGCAATTGCGAATAAGCACAATCTTGCTGTCATTGAGGATGCCGCGCAGGCAATCGGGAGTGTTTATAAAGGCAAACGAGCAGGCAGCATCGGCACGTTTGGCTGTTTCAGTTTTTTCCCCAGCAAAAATTTAGGCGGTATCGGCGACGGCGGAATGGTTGTCTGTAATGATGAAAAGCTGGCAGCAAAAATAAGATTAATGAGAGACCATGGGCAAAATCCAACTTATTATTATCATTTTGTCGGTGGAAATTTCAGACTTGATCCAATTCAGGCCGCGGCACTTTTGGTAAAACTTCCATATTTAAACGAATGGTCACAAGCAAGACGACAGAATGCTGAATTTTATAATGCTAAATTTGCAGGGACTTTAATTAAAACGCCTTATGTACATTCTGACTGTATTACTATTTATAATCAATATGTAATCAGAGTCTCTAACCGGGATGAAATGGCCGCTAATCTGAGGAAGAATAATATCGGTTGTGCGATATATTATCCTGTACCGCTGCATTTGCAGGAATGTTTTGCATACCTTGGATACAAAGAAGGCGATATGCCGGAATCTGAAAAAGCGGCAAAAGAAGTATTGGCACTGCCAATTTACCCTGAATTAACGGATGAGATGAAAAACAGCGTGGTTCAAGCCGTTATTGAAAATTTAAAGTAAACGGAGCAATGGTGAAAATAACAGTTGTTGGTGTTGGTTATGTCGGACTTGTAGCTGCCGGTTGTCTTGCGGAAAGCGGAAATCATATCACCTGCGTTGACAACGATGAGAAGAAAATAAATAATCTCAAAAAAGGAATCATTCCGATTTATGAGCCAGGGCTTACAGAGATTGTTAAAGCCAATGAAAAGGCCGGCAGACTTGTTTTTACAACAAATCTTAAAGAGGGTGTTGATAATTCTAAAATTATAATACTTGGCGTGGGCACTCCCAGTGCAGAAGACGGCTCAGCGGATATTTCAGCAGTGATAAACGTATGCGGGAAAATCGCTGAGTATATGAAAGAATACAAAATAATAATTACAAAAAGTACCGTTCCGATTGGTACTCATAAAAAAGTTACAGAGCTTATCAGAAGCAAAACAAATGTGCCATTCGATTATGTCAGCAACCCGGAATTCTTGAAGGAAGGTTCTGCTGTTGAGGATTTCGCCAAACCTGACAGAGTAATTATCGGCACTAACAATCCTGATGTTCAGGAATTAATGAGACAATTGTATTCTCCCTTTATGCGTAAAGGATGCAGAATTATATTCATGGATCCGGCAAGTGCCGAAACGGCTAAATATGCGGCCAATGTAATGCTTGCAACCCGAATTTCATTTATGAATGAGCTTTCAGGCTTATGCGAAGTTTGCGGTGCGGATATTGAAAAAGTACGTGCGGGAATAGGCTCTGACCCTCGTATCGGGAATTCATTTTTATTTGCCGGTGCAGGTTATGGCGGAAGCTGTTTTCCCAAAGATGTCAAAGCAATGATTTATATGGGCAAGCACAATAATTACCCGATGACAATCGCAGAAGCTGTCCAGCAGGCAAATTATAATCAGCACGATAGATTTGCAAATAAGGTGTTAAATTATTTCAAAGGAAAAGAAAGCCAAACGAAACTTGCGATTTGGGGGCTTGCGTTCAAAGCTAAAACTGATGATGTAAGAGAATCGCCTGCTATTTGGTGCATTAATAAATTCATTCAGGCAGGTATGACTGTCCGAGCGTATGATCCTGAAGCCATGGAGACTGCTAAAGCGGTTTTAAAGCAAAAAGTTGAAATGGCAGAAAATGAATATCAAACAATCAACGGCGCTGATGCGCTTGTTGTATTTACAGAATGGCAACAGTTCAGAACTCCTGATTTTGATTTGATTAAAGAAAAACTTAAAAAGCCTGTCATTTTTGACGGCAGAAATCTCTACGAACCAGCTTATATGAAAAAGCTGGGCTTTGAATATCATTGCATCGGACGGTAATGAACAGGAAAGTACTCGTAACAGGAGCAGCAGGATTTATCGGTTCACATCTTTGTGAAAGATTAGTCGCAGAAGGTGATATTTTAACTGGTCTCGATAATTTTGATATTTTCTATGACAGGAAAACTAAAGAATCGAATATTAAATCCCTTCTCAAATCAGATAAATTTGAACTTGTCGAAGGCGATATTCGAAATGCTGATTGTGTCCGATCAGTATGCAAAAGTGGTATCGATGTCATAGTTCATTTGGCCGCTAAAGCCGGCGTAAGACCGTCAATTGAAGACCCTTGCGGCTATGCCGATGTGAATATAAACGGAACATTGGTAATGCTTGAGGCGGCGAAAAAATTTAATATAAAGAAATTTATATTCGCTTCAAGTTCAAGCGTTTATGGTAATAATAAAAAAGTCCCCTTTTCAGAAACGGACAATGTCGATAATCCTATTTCGCCTTATGCTGCTACTAAAAAAGCAGGTGAGCTTATTTGTTATACCTATCATAAACTTTATAACTTTGATATTAACTGTTTGCGGTTTTTTACAGTTTACGGCCCCCGGCAACGGCCGGATTTGGCGATTCATAAATTTGCAAAACTGATTGATTCGGGTAAACCTATTCCAATGTATGGTGATGGTTCGATGATGCGGGATTTTACATTCATCGATGATATTGTCGATGGCATTATCGCGGCTATTGATAGATGCAAAGGCTATGAAATTTTTAATCTTGGTGAATCGCAACCTGTTCGGCTCGTTGATTTAATTAAAGAAATTGAAAAAGCGTTTGGCAAAAAAGCAGTTGTGGAACGTTTGCCTTTGCAGCCGGGCGATGTAGAAAAGACTTTTGCTGATGTAAGTAAAGCTGGGAGAATGCTCGAATATAATCCTCGCACTGAAATTACCACAGGATTAAAAATATTTGCTGACTGGTTTAAACAACAGCATCTTCATACTTATTAGGAAATTAGATGAAAGCTTTAATTACAGGTATTACAGGGCAGGATGGTTCTTATTTAACGGAACTGCTGCTTAAAAAAGGTTACGAAGTTTACGGTCTGATACGCAGAAGTTCATCGTTCAATACGGATAGAATTGATCATCTGTATAAAGATCCGCACGAACAGCCGAAACTTAAATTGATATACGCTGATTTGACAGACGGCAGTAATCTGCATTCGGTATTGAACGATATAAATCCTGATGAAGTTTATAATCTCGGAGCGCAAAGTCATGTGCGTGTAAGTTTTGACCAGCCCATTTATACAACAAATGTAGATGCTCTTGGCACATTGAGAGTTCTCGAAGCAGTACGTTCTATGAAAAAGCCGGCAAAATTTTATCAGGCTTCAAGCAGTGAAATGTACGGCAAAGTATTGGAAACGCCTCAAACTGAAAAAACGCCTTTTTACCCGAGAAGTCCCTATGGATGCGCCAAGGTTTATTCTTTTTGGCAGACAGTAAATTATAGAGAGTCGTACAATTTATTCGCTTGTAACGGAATTTTATTTAATCATGAATCGCCAAGAAGAGGTGAAACATTCGTTACAAGAAAAATCACAAGAGCGGCAACAAGAATAAAACTTGGATTGCAGGATAAATTATATTTAGGAAATCTCGATGCAAAACGCGACTGGGGCTTTGCAGGCGATTACGTTGAAGCAATGTGGCTGATGATGCAGCAGGAAAAACCGGATGATTATGTGATTGCTACCGGCGAAACACATTCCGTCAGTGAATTTCTTGATGAGGTGTTCGGCCGTCTCAATCTTGATTGGAAGAAACATGTTGAAATAGATTCAAAATACTTCAGACCGGCCGAAGTAGATTTGCTTTTAGGCGATGCATCGAAGGCGAAAAAAATGCTTAAATGGCAGCCAAAGGTTTCTTTTAAAGAGCTTGCCGTAATGATGACAGATGCAGATATGAAAATCGCACAAAATGAAAAAATCATTCAGGAGCATAAAAGTTGAGTGGTTTTTTTGAAAACAAAAGAATTGTCGTAACAGGCGGCGCAGGCTTCCTGGGTTATTATATTTGTGAAAAGCTCCGGAAACGTGGATGTAAAAATATTCTTATTCCGAAAATAGAAGATTACGATTTGGTAAAATTATCTGACATCAAAAAAATGTACGATGATATGAAGCCCGATGTTGTTATTCATTTGGCGGCAGTTGTCGGTGGCATCGGAGCAAACCGTGAACATCCCGGCAAATTTTTTTATGAGAATTTAATGATGGGTGTTCAACTGATTGAAGAGGGGCGGCTTCGCAATCTCGAAAAGTTCGTCGCAATCGGCACAATTTGCGCATATCCGAAATTTACCCCAGTTCCATTCAAAGAGGAAGATTTATGGAACGGTTATCCCGAAGAAACTAACGCACCTTATGGTCTGGCAAAGAAGATGCTCTTGGTGCAATCGCAGGCATATCGGCAGGAATATGGCTTTAATAGTATATTTCTGCTGCCTGTAAATTTATATGGTCCGCGTGATAATTTCAATCCGAACTCGAGCCATGTGATTCCCGCGTTGATAAAAAAATGTGTGGATGCAATTAACAATGGCGACAAATTCATCGAATGCTGGGGCACAGGTTCTGCAAGTCGTGAATTTATTTATGCCCAAGACGCTGCTGAAGGCATTCTGCTTGCAACAGAGAAATACAATGGTTCAGAGCCGGTGAATGTAGGTGCAGGTTTTGAAATTACGATAAAAGATTTAGTAGAAAAAGTTGCGAAACTTACAGTATTTACTGGTGAGATTCGCTGGGATGCTTCCAAACCAGATGGCCAGCCGAGAAGATGTTTGGACACAAGCAGAGCGAAAAAGCTGTTCGGCTTTGAAGCGAAAACCAGTTTTGACGAAGGCCTAAAAGCAACGATTGAATGGTATAAAGAAATTTCAACTGATATATAATATTTTGTTTCTCATGTTTAATATGTGACATTTGAAGTTTAATATTCAGCTTCTCATGTTTAATAAATGGTTTCTTAAATATCATATAAGGCATTTGATGTTGGTTATGCGGACGTTGAAATTCGAAAATAGCTTTTTTAGTATTGAAACAGCAGTTTTTAGTTATCGGAATAAAAAAACTATACTGAGGATGAAAAGTTGTCGGGAGTTATGAAAAAAAATCTCATTATTCTTTTTTTATTTTTTGGTTATTCCTGTTGTAATGCACAATATGATGTTGATGATGTGCGTATTCAGGGAGATTCTACCCTGATGGGAATGAAAATTGAAAGCTCTTTTTTTTCTGACGGAGCTTTTTTGATCGAGACGACAGGTGCAAGATTTGAATATGTCAAGGGCGAGTTAAAACTTTATCAGGGACTTGATAACAATAACAGAAGATTTCTTTCCACAATAATTTTTGAAAATGAACCTAATTTTATTAAAGTTGAATCGCTTGATGATCATATTATTTTCTGGTCAAAGGACCTAAATATAGGTATCTACGGTGATTCAACAGTTATCATTTCACCTAAAAAATCCCAAGATCTCAAATGCAAAGGCAATTTTAAGCCTGATTACGAAGGCAGATACAAAGGAGAGCTTCTACTTATTGACGATAAAGGTGGTATGGAGATATATCCCCAGAGATATGAAGCTGGGTATAAAATTAAAACTATCGAACTTGGTAAAGTAGAATGGGTTGCAGATTACGAATTAAACGCAAAAGAACGTGTTATGATAGCTGCATTTCCCGGTAAAAAATTCAATTGGGAAGATAGTTTTAATACCAGAATAGTTGTTACGCATGGAGCGATGGGGTTGGGAGAGGGAAACATATATGGTGAAATGCCCCCGAATTCCACAATTGAAAATTGGGCGCAAAACTTTGACGTTTTAGTGCTTTTTTATAAAGGTCTTTATGAGCGACCGGAAAAAGATATTAAAAACTTACGATCACATGGTCCTTATATAATAGAAAACATTCCTGAATTTCGAAGACTGATAACTACGGCTCATAATGTTGATTTAAAAGTAGTTACGTATGTGGGTTTTTTTGAATATTATCGTAAGTTTCATAATGCTGAACCATTTCTTGAGCAGATAAAAAAACTAAAACAACAATATGGAATAGATGGAGTTTATATAGATGGGCTTTCATTCGATCATAATCAAAACCTAGATAGTAATAAAATTTTAAATTGGGAGATTGTGAGACGAATCAGGTCTTTGTTTGGTAGTGAAGGCGTAATTATTCTGCATGGTACTCACGGAGGCTTGGCAGTTGAAACGGCTCCCAATATTGATGCATATTGCAGTGCGACCTTAAATGGTGAGGGCGTTCCATTTCAAACTGTCGAGGATGATTATATTAAATACAATGTAAGAAAATACGGTATTTCAAATACAATTGGTTTATGGCGGCCCGATGGAAAACATCCCCAAACAATAACATACAAAGAGATTATAGATACTATATTAAAAATGAATTGTAGGGAAGCCACGTATGCTCATGTTCCTTTAGATAAAGCGCCAGTAGGTAAATATAAGTGGGGAAATGGAATAAGTAGTGCATATTCATATTATTTGCGACGGCTTAAACATTTAGAAGATTTATATCATTCTGGAAAAGTTAGATGAACGAAAAGGTATCTTTGATTTGTACAACATATAACTGTAAAGATGAATTAAATGCAGCGTTAAAAGTTTTTACTACTGAGAAAAACCTTGTCTTAGTTGAGGAAATTTCAATTGTTGATGGAGGATCAAAGGATGGGACATGGGAACTTTTGCAAAAATGGTCAAAAGAAATAGATAAAATTAAAGTTTGTCAAATTGTTGGTGCTAATATTTCGAAAGGTAGAAATGAAGCTATAAAACGAACTAAATCAAATATAATTGTGACATTTGATAGTGGAACAGAATACGGTGATAATTGGCTTAAATTTATATTAGAACCCCTTTTATCAAAAAAAACGGAAATAGCTAGCGGTCTTACGGTCTGTTGCGGAGATAGCATCTTTCAAAAATGTCTTGCTGCTTTAGGTGATAGACATCGTGCCAGTATAAAACCTTCTCACAGAGGAGTTGCTTATTACAGGTATGTATGGGAGGAGATAGGAGGTTATCCTGAGTATGTACAAGCCGGCGAGGATACTTGGTTTAACACGCAATGCGAGAAAAAGGGTTATAAGCATGTTAATGTTTCCGAGGCAAAGAATTATTGGAAAGTTCGCAACTCATGGAAAAAAGTTTTCAAAATGCAATATCGTAATATTAAGGGGCAGGTAATATTGGCTGAACCTTCAGGAATTGTCATTAATTTTGGAATAACTAGTGTATATTTAGTAATAATAATATTATTATTACTTGGGTTTATATTTCCAGTTTTATTTTTGATGGCTGCAATTTTTAGCTTTATGTATTTCTTTAAAAGACTATTTGGAAAAAGAAGATGGCGGTTTTTTGTTAATCCTTTGCATTTTATAGTTGGTCTTTATGTCTTAAATGGATGGGATATGGGAAACTGCATAGGAACAATAGAAGGTTTGTTTATACTTATTCATACAAAATTTAAGAAAAAAATTTATGGAAACTCTTTCTAATCAAAATATCATTCAAAGCGATCAGCAGCAATTTAAGCCGAATTTGCGAATAAATTGGGTATTTTTATTTTTTTGTATCGCTGTATGTATTGTCTTAACTATAATAATTGATACAAGAAGCACTGCTGGTTCTCTCTTTATTGCCGCCAGATATTTTGTTTGTATTGTCAGTGTTTTATCCTTATTTATGCCGGTTCGATTTGGCGTACCGATAATTTTCTTAATTCTTGCAATAGGAGTGGATGCAACCCAATCAGTATATGAAAAATATGCAATGGGGGAAATTATTTCAGCAAGTTTGTGGCAGTTTCGATATGGTCCTTTTAATCCAAGTATGTTTGTTGCATTTATTTTAGGTATTCATATCTTAAAAGTTCATTGTTTACAGCTTGATAAAATAGTGAAACGCGCATTGATTTGGTTTGTGACTGTTCCCATAATAACAGGTTTTGTTTATGGTGGTATGACGTCTATAGCAAGCAGAGTAGAAATTTTACAAGATGTAAGATTTGCCATCTTATTAATGATGAGTATCATATTATTCAGGGGATATCTAAAGAAATTTCCACAAATGATTGGTTTTATGCTGACTCTTTTTGTGGCATACTTTGTTGCAAGACATGCAGTTGATTTATTTTATTGGTTTACAGGTTTCGGTTCTGTTATGGGTGGAGCTACAAGAGTAAGTGTCGGTTCTACAAAAGGGACAATTAATATACTTTTGTTATTTACAATAGTATTATTTTTCCGTGAAAAAAGATTTATTCTTGGCTTTGCATTGGGCCTATGTTCAATTATTTTGCTTGTTGTTTATGCCGGCAGACTGCTATGGTTAACCAGTGTATTAGGATGTATTCTACTTTTCATAGTTATAGGTGCCAAAAGATTTATAATAGGACTTCCTATAGTTATGATTTGCGGAATAATCGCTTTTAAAATACTTGGAACTTACGGGTATGAATCACTTGAATACGCATCGCAAAGAGCCGAATCTTTTAAAGGGGGTTCAGTTGGAAATTATCTTCAAAGGCTTGATGGATTAAGATATGGCGAGCTTGTAAACGTATTTAATACCAATCTAAAGAGAGGTGCCGTTTTATGGGGGAGCGGTTACAGCAGTTATTATACAGATGATGCAGCCCCATTTCCTGCAACATTAATCGCAGCATTTGCGGATTACAGTGCTATGAGTGGTCTTTTTTATCAAACTCATGAATATTTTAGCCATATATATTTAAAACATGGACTTATCGGGCTATTTATAATATCCTCTCTATGGCTTACACCTGCATGGCGATGTTATAAAATGTTTGATAAAAATGCAAAAGGTTTGTTCTATTCTGTGCTTGCCTGCTTTATTGCGTTTTCTTTCCTTGCGATGATCCAATTTTATTGGACAGGGCAGGGGTTATTTATATGTGGTTTTATGATTGCATCCCTGATAACCATATCTGAAATACTGGAAGAAAATCACACCAGCTTTGAGCCAGTCATCAGTCAGAAAGAGTTAATAGAAAGTTAATATGGCTCAAACATTAATGGGCGTATCTATGTCAAGCAACCGGAAAAGACTCTTAAGCAATTTTATTTCATTAAGTGGGGTAAGAATTGCAGGTTTTATTTTTCCATTGATTACTTTGCCCTATCTTGTGCGAGTATTAGGGCCTGAAAAGTTTGGGCTAATTGCGTTCGCACAGGGGCTTATTCAATATTTTGTGATAATTACAGATTATGGTTTTAATTTATCCGCAACAAGAGAAATCTCGATTAATAGAAATGATATCAAGAAAATATCTGAAATATTCTATTCCGTAATTCTGGTTAAACTTGTTTTGACAATCATAAGCTTTGTTATTTTATCATTAATAGTATTTAGTTGGAGTAAATTCAGAATTGATTGGCAAATATATTTCCTAACATTTGGAGTCGTCGTTGGCCAAGTTATATTCCCTATATGGTTCTTTCAGGGGATGGAAAAGATGAAGTATATTGCTGGTCTTAATATTCTAACAAAATTTGTTTTTACAATAGCTGTTTTTGTTTTTATTCATAAGGAATCTGATTATCTCTGGATGCCGATTTTATATTCATTTGGATTTATTCTTTCAGGAGTATTGGGATTATGGTTTGCATTATATTCTTTTAAGATTATATTTGTGTTTCCATCCTATAATGAGATTGTACATCAACTTAAGGAAGGATGGCATATTTTTATTTCCACAGTAGCAATGAGTTTTTATACTACTAGCAACATTGTAATTCTCGGATTTTTCACAAACAATACTATAGTTGGTTATTATAGTGGAGGTGAAAAAATCGTCAGAGCAATACAATATGGATTATTGTATCCATTATCTCAGACAATTTATCCGCATATTGGAAAACTTGCCCATGAATCCAAAGAAGCAGCCCTTGTTTTTGTTAGAAAAGTAATCGGACTCGTGGGAATACCAGTTTTATGTGTGTCTGTGGCGTTATTAGTATTTGCTCCTAGCATAAGTAATATAGTTTTAACAAGAAAGTTTGAAGAAAGTATACCTGTTATGTGTATTCTTGCACCCTCGATATTTGTAATTTTCTTAAATAATCTTTTTGGAATACAGATCATGTTAAATTTTGGATATCAGGCTTCTTTCCAAAAAATAGTTTTAATAGGAGGGGCAATTAATATTGTGTTAGTTATAATACTTTCGATCATGTTCCAGCATATAGGTGTTGCTATCGCAGGACTCATTATGGAAACATATATTACCTGCCACGAGTTAGTTTTCCTTTATCACAAAGGAATAAAATTTAGTTTCAATTTTTCCAAACAGAGCATTTAAGCCAAGACTAAGATGCAGTATATAAAAAATATATTAAAAAGGACAAAGTTATTTCCTTTTATAAAGTATTTCCATTGTCTAATGTCTGAAATTAAAAAAAACGATGATATAGCAATAGTACTCAAACAACATCCTTTCATGTATTCAAACACAAGTTCCAAAAAATCTATCTATTTAAGGAAGGCTATAGCATTTGAAAAGATGTTATCCACAATGTATCCGAGTGTTAAGAAGGATGATTTACTAGCAGGAAGGCGAACAATATATAATTTCCCAATTTATTTAACAATAAATGAATATGATTTAGCGAACATAGGCAATCTTACTCCGAACTATAATACAGTTCTAACCAAAGGATTTAAAGGAATAAAGCAAGATGCTATCTCGGCAATGAATGACAAAAACCTGAGTTCTGATAGTAAAGATTTTTTATCTTCTGTGGTAATGGTATGTGAAAGCGTAATAAAGTTTTCGAACAGATATAGTGAAAAGCTCTTGGAGATGTCTGAAAAATATGGCGATTCTCAGCCTTCTTTAAGGCAACTGGCACAAATATGTAAAAAAATTCCTGCAGAACCAGCTACTAATTTTTATCAAGCACTACAAAGCGTATTTTTTACAAATATGTTAATATGGTCCGAGGAACATCATCTTATTGGTTTAGGACGTTTGGATCAATATTTATGGCCTTATTACCAAAATGATATTGCGAAAGGAATTTGCACAGCAGATGAAATGTATGAGCTATCTAAACATTTTTGGAAAAGACTCAACGAAGATTTTAGAGAGAAGAGCAATGTGCTTGCTGGAGATACGGGTCAGGCAGTTATCCTTGGCGGATTAGAGAAATCCAGAGGGGAGGATGCCAGCAATGAATTGACTTATATGTTTTTGAAAATTGCGAAGGAACTAAAACAAGTAGATCCAAAAATAGTACTAAGAGTACATTCTAAAACGCCTGAAAAATTGTGGAAAGAATCTCTCGCACTCCTCAAGTTAGGTCTAGGCTATCCTTTATATGCAAGTGACGATGTTATTATTCCATCATTGAAATCTTTTGGATATGACTCTGAAGATGCAATAGATTATGTGGTTTCAGCGTGTTGGGAACCTTTGATTCCAGGCAAGTCTTTTGAATTAAATAATGTTTGTAGAATAAATTTTCTGCATTGTTTAGAATCTTCAGTTAATGATGGCAAGTCTTTATTAGATAACAGCCAAATAGGTGTTTCTGGCGGATTTCTTAAAGAATGCAATAGTTTTGAAGATTTAATTAAAAATTTAAAATCGCAAATACACTTTTTTATAAGTCAATCAGTAGAAAGGGTAAATAATCTAAGATTTGTCCCGTCTCCTTTATTTTCTGCACTAACAGCAAATTGTATTGAAAAAGGCTTAGATATTTCTAAAGGCGGTGCAAAGTACAATAATTTTGGAATACTAAATTCAGGTTTTGTCAATATGGTTAATTCTTTGATCGCTATAAAGAAACTTGTATATGAAAATAACCAAATTAGTAAAATTGATTTGCTCAAATGTTTAAAAGATGATTTTGAAAACAATATGCAATTATGTTCATATATGAAAAATCGTATTCCCAAATTTGGTAATGATATTGACGAAGTAGATAGCATCGCATCTGAGTTAGCAGATTTCTACGGTCAGGAATGTGCTAAAGAATCAAATTCATTAGGAGGAAGATACAAAGGCGGTCTTGGAAGTGCCGATGGGTATGTTACAGATGCAAAGAAAACAGCCGCTTCATGTGATGGACGTAAATTGGGGGAAATACTGACTGTTAATTTTTCGCCGGCAGCGGGAACGGTTCAGAATGGCTTAACTGCTGTAGTAAATTCTATTTCTAAAATCAATTTTAGAAAAGTATTCAATGGTTCTATTTTGGATTTAAAGCTGTCTCCTTCATTCTTTACCGAAGAGAAATATCTCGACAAACTTGTACTATTTCTCAAAGTAGCTATGCGCAAATGCGAGGAGATTCAGTTCAATGTAGTTAATTCACAAACGCTGAAAGATGCAAAAAACAATCCTGATCAATATCGAGATCTAATTGTAAGGGTTTGGGGTTTTAGTGCTTATTTTGTTGATTTACCTGAAGAATATCAGAATCATATAATTGAGAGATCTGAACATGATATCCAGTAACTGTCTGATATTCGATATAAAAAGATTCGCGATATCTGATGGTCCGGAGATAAGAACAACCATTTTTTTTAAAGGATGCCCATTGAAATGTCCGTGGTGTCACAACCCCGAAGGTATTTCATTCAGACAGGAGTTTTTTTGGAGAAGAACAAAATGTTCAGAATGCAATGAATGCATTCGTATCTGCCCGCATGGATATGATCCTAAAGATGTGAAACGATTAAATGAAAAATTTGAAGAATGCTTAAATTGTAGAAAATGTGTTGATATCTGTCCTACCGGAGCAATTACTATAATCGGAAAAGAAATCGAATTGGCAGATCTAATTGAGTTGATAAGCAGAGATATCGATTATTATGCGGATAGCGGAGGCGTGACGTTTTCAGGAGGAGAACCGCTTGCACATATGTCATATTTGCAGCGTGCATTAGAAGAATGTAAACGCATCGGAGTCAACACTTGTATTGAAACTTCCGGATTTTGTTCTAAAGAGGATTTATTGTTAATTATAGACTATGTAGATTTTTTTATGTTCGATCTAAAATTAGCAAATAAAGAAGAAAGTCAAAGAGTCATAGGGGCAAATATTGATAAAATTGTTGAAAATTTAAATATAATCACGAGCGAGAAAAAATGTGTTTTGAGACTGCCAATGATTAGAGATCTTACGGATACTAAAGAGAATATAGAACTCTTACTTGCTATATTGCGGCAAATTCCGAATAAAAAGAATTTGTCAAGAGTGGAATTGCTGCCATATCATAAATTAGGTGAAAGCAAGTATATATGCTTAGGTAAAGAAACATTGAAAGTTTTTGAACCTTCCACAGAATCGAATCTAAATTGTATTAAAGAAAAGATATCATCACTTAATTATAATGTCAGTATTGAGAGATTTTAATAGTGAAATATGATTTTATAATAGTTGGAGCTGGATTTGCAGGATGTGTTCTTGCCGAACGGATAGCCAATGATATGGGCAAGAAAGTGCTTGTCATTGAAAAGCGTAAGCATTGGGGCGGTAACTGCTATGATATGATAGATAGCCATGGAATTTTGATTCACAATTATGGCCCCCATATTTTTCATACTATAAAAAAGAATGTATGGAATTATCTAACAGGGTTTACGGAGTGGTATTATTATCAACACAAAGTTTTAGGTTATATAGACGGCCAGTATGTGCCAATCCCTTTCAACCTGAATTCGCTGCATCAATCATTTCCTAAGAATACAGCACAAGAATTGGAAGAAAAACTTGTTAAAAAATTTGGCATGGGTAACAAGATACCAATATTGCAGTTGAAGGATGCAGGTGGGGAACTCAAGTTTTTGGCAGATTATATTTACGAGAAAGTTTTTTTAAATTATACGATGAAGCAGTGGGATTGTAAACCAAACGAAATTGATGAATCGGTGACCGGCAGGGTTCCGGTGCATATTTCTAGAGACGATCGATATTTTCAAGATATATATCAGGGCATGCCGTCAAATGGGTACAGTAATATCTTTGAAAAAATGCTTTCTCACGACAATATACATTTGCTTCTAAACACTAATGCTTCCGACATCATAGAGATAAGGGATAGAGATGTTTATATGATGGGTGAAAAATTTGGCGGAGTATTTATTTACACCGGTCCAATCGACCATTTATTCAAGTATAAATATGGTAAATTACCATATCGTTCCCTAAAGTTAGATTTCGAGTATTTACCACAACAGCAATATCAGCCTGTTGGGACGGTCAATTATCCTAATGATTATGATTTTACGCGAATTACTGAATTTAAACATTTGACCGGGCAGAAAGTTGAAGGAACAACTATTTTAAAAGAATATTCACAGCCTTATGATCCCGAAATAAAAGGGAGAGATATTCCTTACTATATAATTAGTAAGCCTGAGAATTTAGAGTTATATAAAAAATATAAAAATGAAGTGGATAGATTAAATAAGACAATCCTTGTTGGGCGGCTTGCAGAATATAAATATTATAATATGGATGACATTATTGCTCGTTCGCTGGAGATATTTGAGAATGATATCGAAAAATGATACCATAGCAGACAATGTGTGGGCAATAGTTGTGACTTTTAACAGAAAAGAATTGCTCTTGAAATGTCTTCAAGCTATCAGGGAGCAAACATTGGCTGTTGATAAGATATTAATTATGGATAACGCATCTACAGACAGAACTCCTGAAGCATTACTGGAAAACGGAATCATAAATGAATTGCCCCCTTTAGTTCTAAATGAACCATGGGAAAAAGAATTTATAACAAAACCGAACGGTAACGGTAATGTTGTGAAACTATTTTATATAAGAATGCATAAGAATACTGGTGGTTCTGGTGGCTTTCATCAAGGGATTAAAATTGCTTATGAAAACGGGGCAAAGCGGATGTGGCTGATGGATGATGATGGTCTGCCTGAAAAAAATTGTCTTGCAGAATTGATAAAAATATCTTGTAAATGGATCGATTATATTGCACCAAATCTATTTAATGAGAAAGGAGAAAGTCACTTTAAGGGATTATTAGCGACTACTAAAAATGATGTAATTAGTTTTAAAGGCGGTCCTTTTAATGGAATCATTATAAGCCGAGATATTGTGAAACAAATTGGTTACCCTATGAAAAATTTCTTTTTGTGGGGTGATGAATATGAATATACAAATCGAATTTATGAAGCTGGTTTTGTGATGATCACAGTCAAAGATGCAAAGTTTTTTCATAAATCAACTAAAGTAGATTATAAAACATGTAAACGCGGTTTTTTTATCGGAAGGAACAGTATTTATCGCAGCAGGCTCTTTAAGGGAGTATTTATGCGTAAATCGCTTTTTAAAATAGATATGTATTACGCCGTCTTTATGGCTTTTTGGCGTTTCTTTTTCTGCGGCAATATTTCACAAAGTATTCAAGTATTCAAAGGATGTCTCCATGGATTTTTTGATGATTTAACAGAACATCAAAAAGAATGTTGTTGGTGGGGAGTTGAACAATCATAAAAAAGGTTTTTGAATTATGGAAAAAAATGAATTCCTTTATCTTTCGTATCTCTCTCCTCCTCTTTTGGCCGGCGGAGTAGCCAGAGTAGAGAATAATTGCAAATTACTGCCTGTCTATGGTTGGGAACCGACTTTGTTGACAGCTTGTGTTGAAAACAGTTCTGAAACCGATACAAATTTTGCACAAAATGGAGTAAATGTTTTAAGACCAAACTGTTTTTTAAAAGAAAATAAAGTTAGAGCGCTTCCGAAGAAAAAAGGCAATAAAATTTCATTAAAATCTGCTTTTTTAAAAGGACTTGCAAGATGGTTTTTAATGCCTGATCGTCAAGTTCTATGGAACAGATCAGCTAAAAAATTAGCATTGTCAAAAGCCGAAGAGCATGACTGGAAATGCGTTTTCGCATGTCTTAATCCGATAAGCACAGTTGGTTTGGGGTATGATCTTGCTAAAAAATTGAACCTGCCATTCGTTATGGAATTTCAGGACATAATATGTAATCACTACGAAGGTGGGCCACCAACATTTTTGCATCGTTATTTGCGGACAAGCATAGTTCGCAAAGCTGCAAGTTATGCAAAAGCAGTGATTGTTATGAGCAATTCCATGAAAGACTGGGTTGTAAAGAATATGCCTGTAAAAGCTGAAAATGTCTATGTAATACCAATAGGCTTTGTCTCAGCCGATCAGGATTATATATTTTCGCAAGCAATTAAACAAAATGATAAATTTACGATGGTATATGCGGGAACATTTCAAAGAGACAGAAGACCGGATGTAACTTTTAGAGCGTTGAAGATGCTCTTGAATGATAATAGAATAAGTGCTGATAAAATTAAACTGGTCCTTATCAGCAATCTTGATAAAAGTATTGTGTCAGAATTTGGAGTGGAACAAGTAACAGAAGTTTTATCAATGATGCCAAGAAAGGACGTTTTCAGATGGTATGCAAAAGCTGATCTATTGCTTTTGATCTGTGATAAAATGTCTTATCAGAATTACACTGTTCCAGGCAAGATATTTGAATATCTTATGACTGAAAAGCCAATCCTCGGGCTGGCAGATAAGACAAGTGAAATATCACAAATACTCAACAAAGCGGGGACAGGTTACACAGCAGATGCGGATGATATTGAAGAAGTTGCAGGAAGAATTTATTACTATTACAAGTTATGGGAAAATAATGAACTTAAATCGGAAGCAAATAAAGATTATATCAACACGTTTAGTTGCGGAAGACTAGTAAAACAATTAGGCGATATACTTGCCGAAGTTACCAAAAAATAAGGATTATTATGATTAAAGTGATGCCAATATTTGGAACTAGACCAGAAGCTATTAAGCTTGCTCCTGTTATTAGAGAGCTTAATAAAAATAATGATTTTGAAACAGCGGTATGTGTAACTGCCCAGCACAGAGAAATGTTGGACCAGGTTTTAGATATTTTTAAAATTAAACCAGATTATGACCTAGATATTATGAAACCGGGGCAAAATCTTTCAGAAGTGACTTCAAGAGTAATATCAGGACTTCAAGAAGTATTCGAGCAATCAAAGCCAGACATAATATTAGTCCAAGGAGATACGACAACGGTATTTGCTGCTTCCTTAGCTGCGTTTTACAATAACATAAAGGTCGGGCATGTTGAAGCAGGACTTCGCACAAATGATAAGAAAAATCCTTTTCCAGAAGAAATCAATAGACGATTGACAAGTGTTTTGGCGGATATCCACTTTTGCCCGACAGAAAAAAGTAAACAATCTTTAGAAGTTGAGGGATACAAACACAATATCTATGTTACCGGAAATACGGTTATAGATGCGTTATTTTGGGCTTTAGAGATTATAGAACAAAATAAAAATGAAGAAATCTTAAAGATAAAAAGCTGGCTAGATAAAAAAATAGGAGATAATGAAATAATTTTAATCACAGCTCACAGACGCGAAAGTTTTGGAGAACCCTTTGAAAACATATGTAATGCTATGAAAGAAATTGCAATAAAATATAAAAATATACATCTTGTTTACCCAGTGCATTTAAATCCGAATGTGAGGAAACCGGTTTATGAGATTTTACAAAGTCAAGAAAATATCCATTTAATCGAACCATTAAGTTATTTGCCTTTTGTCTGGCTGATGAATAGGTCATATTTAATTTTAACAGATTCGGGGGGGGTTCAAGAAGAAGCGCCTTCTTTGGGAAAACCCGTGTTGGTTATGCGAGAAACAACAGAAAGGCCTGAAGGAGTTGAGAAAGGTACATCTGTTTTAGTTGGTAGACACAAAGATGTTATTATTAAAACGGTGAGTGATTTTATTGAAAATAAAGAATATTATAAAAATACATCGAAAATTTCAAATCCATATGGCGATGGTAAAGCAAGTGAAAAAATCGTTAACAATTTGCATAGCTATTTTAATAAAGTAGTAAATGAATAAAGATCTAATTGTAATTTCTGCAATCGATATAACTTTTAAAATTCTTTTACTGGCTCAAATCAAAGCGGCTCAAGAAGCCGGGTACAAAGTTCACGGTATATGCAGTGAAGGACCTAATTTTGACTTTTTAAAAAAAGAGGGAATACAAATGTTTCCTGTAAAAATAAAAAGATCAATCAGCCCCTTTTCCGACATCAAGGCTTTATGGCAAATATACAGATATTTAAAAAAAGAAAAAATTGAAATTGTTCATACTCATACGCCAAAATGCAGCCTTTTAGGACAGCTTGCTGCGAAAATGGCTGGAGTTCCTGTTATTATCAATACAGTGCATGGCTTTTATTTTCATGACAATATGAAACCGTTCGCAAAATGGTTTTATGTGATGATGGAAAGAATTGCTGCCAAGTGTTCTACAATGATTTTAAGCCAGAATCCTGAAGATATTGAAACGGCAATAAAACTAAAAATATGTAAACCTGATAAAATTAAATTTTTAGGTAATGGAGTAAACTTAGAAAAGTTTAATCCACATAGATTTGGTAATAATTTTAAAATTCAAAAACGACAGGAAATTGGTGTTCCTAAAGATTCAATTGTTATTGGGATCATTGGCAGATTAGTAAAAGAAAAAGGATTTCTTGAGCTATTTGAAGCATTTAAAGTAATAGTGAACGAGTATAAAAATGTATGGTTAATAATAATCGGACCGCAAGAGCCTGAAAAAGTTGACAGAATTTCCATGGATACTGTTAAGCAATACGGTATTGAAAATAGAACCGTCTATTTAGGGGAAAGAGACGATATTTCTGAAATCTTAGCATGTTGTGATATATACACACTTCCATCATGGCGAGAAGGTTTTCCCCGTTCTGCTATAGAAGCCGCTGCTATGGGGTTACCAATAGTAACTACCGATATTCGTGGTGGTAGGCAAGTGGTCGAAAATAATAAAAATGGTTTACTTGTTGAATTGAAAAATGCCAATGAACTTAAAAAGACTCTTATTAAATTGATTAAGAATCAAAACTTAAGAACCCAAATGGGAAAAGCGGGTCTTGAAAAAGCTCAAAAGGAATTTGACGAAAATAAAGTTTGTGAAATAGTTGTGAACACTTATAAGAATTGTTTAGCTGCAATAAAATGATAAGTAATTTAACAAAAAGTTATGCTCCACAAGCGGCTGTTTTACATATCCAAGGAATTTCCACAGGATTTATAAGTTCTTTAGGGAAGAGATTTGTAACGACATTGTACGAAGCTATTGCGGAGGATAAAAATAGTTTTGGATTTGTTGCTGTTGAAGATGATAAAGTATTAGGCTTTGTTGCTTTTTCGACCAATTTGTCAAAATTATACAAATATGTAATATTAAAAAAAGGTTTTAAGTTTGTTTTTGTACTTGCTAAAAAAATGCTATCTTTACAGGTAATCAATAAAATATTGCATAATATTTTTTATCCTTCAAAAATGGCGAAGATGGATTTGCCGGATGCCGAACTCCTTTCAATAGTAGTTGCAACTGAAGGACGTGGAAAAGGAATAGCGAAACAGCTTGTTGATGCAGGTTTTGAAGAATGTAGAAAACGCGGCATTGATAAAGTTAAAGTATTGGTAGCAGCTGATAATGAAATTGCAAACAAGTTATACCAGAAATGTGGATTTGAAAAATTTAAACAAATTGATAGTCACGGTATTTTAAGCAATATTTATGTCATGGATTTGATAAAAGGCGATCACAATGGGAAAAAATAAGAAGGTTGGTATTGCTGTAATAATTGTGATTATTTTCATAATCTTAATATTTAATGCCAACTCCAAAAGTAATCTTATCCGTCAGATGCAAGGTCCTATCGAAGGAACTGAAAGTGTTTTGACCAGCGGCAATAACCTTATTGTTATTTCAAAAAATAATCATACTTTTACCTGGCAATGGGATAATCTCAGAAAATGGCCGATGGTCGCAAAGCCTAATGCTGCTTTTATAACGCCTGTATTTGATAATAAAATTGTTTATAATCTTTCTAATTCAGGAAAGCTAATATTAACCGACCTCAAAGCAGAAAAAGAAATTTCAAGTTTATCGCTGCCTTATGGCTCAGAACCTAAACGGGTTAAAACTTCTTCAAACCATAATTTTGGCATAGTTTCTTTTATTGAAAATGATGTTTTAAAATTAGCTCTGTTTGATTCAGCTTTAAAAGATTTATCTATTGTCTTCCAAAAAGATACAAATGAAGAAAAATTCACATTGAATGATTTTGATATTACCGACGGCGCTGATTTGATTGCCGGCACAGGCAAAAAAGATAAGGCATGGATTTTTGTAAAAGATATTAAAAATGACAAAATAGTATTTGAAAAAACTTTTGATGAGTATAATCAATTTACAATTGTAGAGTTTTCGCCGGATGGTAAAACCATTTATGTGGCTGAAAAAGTAAGATTCATTCTTGCTTTGGACTCACAAACCGGAGCAGTTGTGCGTATTTATGAAATGCCTGAATATCAAACTCCTGCTCATCAAAAGCAAAATATCTCATGTCTCGCAATAAGCCCGGATAACAAAGTTTTAGCCGTAGATACAGAGCCAGCCTGTACAATTTGGTTTTGGGACATCGCCTCTGGTAAAAAAATTGATGAAATACATGCCAGCGACCTAACCGTTTCAGATATCGCTTTCTCACCAGATTCAAAATATCTTGCAACAGGCTGTTTGGTCAGTCCCGAAATCAAAATCTGGAAAGTTCCTCAGTTGAAATAACAAATCAAATGCCTCAAAAAACAGCAATAATCATTGGTGCAGGACCAGCAGGTCTAACTGCCGCTTTCGAGCTGCTCGATAAGACAGATATTAAGCCGATAATATTTGAACAAACCGGCGATATTGGCGGAATCTCAAAAACCGTCAACTATAAAGGCAATCGCATCGATATTGGCGGTCATCGGTTCTTCTCTAAATCAGACAAGGTGATGAATTTCTGGCTCAATTTAATGCCGATTCAAACATCACCAGCTAAAGACGATATTCTTCTTGACAGAAATTTGCCTCAAGTTGAATATAATAAAACGCTCGAAGCCGACCCCCAAAAAGATGATAAAGTTATGCTTATTCGTGAAAGGCTTTCGCGAATTTTATTCTTGAGGAAGTTTTTTGATTATCCGATATCTCTTACTCTCGATACCGTTTTTAATTTAGGTGTTTTCAGAACAATAAAAATCACTCTGAGTTATTTAAAGGCCCGAGCGTTTCGAATTAAGCATGAAAAATCGCTGGAGGATTTTCTAATTAATCGTTTCGGCAGGGAATTGTACAAAACATTTTTCAAGGATTACACCGAAAAAGTCTGGGGAATAACCTGCGACAAGATTAATCCGCAATGGGGTGCGCAAAGGATCAAAGGCCTTTCAATCACACGAGCTATAATACATGCAATAAAAGCGATTATTTATAGGGATAAATCTATAGGTCAAAAAGAAGTTGAAACAAGCCTTATAAGTCAATTCTTATACCCTAAATTCGGCCCCGGTCAGTTGTGGGAAATTCTCGCTGATATTATTAAGTCAAAAGGCGGACAGATATTTCTGAATAACAAAGTCGTTGGACTGGAACAACAAAGTAATAAAATTGCATCAGTAACAGTCTGTGATGAAAAAACAAAAGAATTGAAAAAATATCCGGCCGACTTCGTTTTTTCAACAATGCCTGTAAAAGAATTAATTGAATCTATCGGACAGAATGTTCCTCAGGATGTAAAAGAAATTGCGGCAGGTTTATGTTACCGTGATTTTGTAACAGTAGGGCTTTTAGTTAAAAAACTCAAAATTAAAAATAATACCAATATAAAAACATTGAATAATATTGTGCCTGATAATTGGATTTACATTCAGGAAAAAGATGTAAAAATCGGTAGACTTCAGATTTTCAATAACTGGAGTCCGTATATGGTCGCTGATGAAAATAATGTCTGGCTCGGTCTCGAATATTTTTGTAATGAAGGTGATGAACTCTGGAATATGTCCGATGAGCAATTTGGAAGATTTGCAATTTCTGAGCTTGAAAAAATCGGAATTATTGATTCTGCTGATGTTCTCGATAATGTGGTTATAAGAGTTCCAAAGACCTATCCCGCGTATTTTGGCAGTTATGACAGATTTGATGTTGTAAGGAATTATACAGATAAAATAAGCAATCTTTTCTTAGTCGGCAGAAACGGAATGCACCGCTATAATAATCAGGACCATTCGATGCTTACCGCAATGACCGCCGTCGAAAATATTGTCAAAGGCGTGGAAAGCAAAGATAATATCTGGCAGGTCAATGCTGAAGAAGATTACCATGAAACAAAGATGACCTCGGTTGAAAATCTTACGGATGCTTATACAGCCGAAAGAAAATAATTTTCATGACTGACAGTTTTAAAAAAATTATTCCGCAAAATGATAAACAGGCTTTCTGGTTATCGTTTTTTTTATGCCTCTTTTTTAGTTCAATCATTATTTTTGTTGTTGCACCTGTTACTGGTTTGAGTAAAAATTTCGGATCGGGAAACGATGGTTATATTCAAATTGCCAGAAATTTCGTTGCCGGGAATGGTTATGTTTTCGAGAAAGGCGGGCCGCCTGTGTTTCACCGTCCTCCAATGTACCCCTTATTCCTTGTACCAGTTGCATTGTTTCCGGAATATTTACAACGGTATATTATTATTATTCCGCAAAGCATTCTCGTAGGCTTTATAGGAATGATGATTTTTAAAATTGCAAGGCAGTTGTATAACCAGAATATTGCATCGATTGCATTGCTGCTTTTCCTGATTAATCCCTGGGTTTATTGGAACGCTAAAAATCCAATGACCGCAATTTTACAGACCTTTCTTTATTTGATATTTACATATTGCGTTGGTAAAAATTTATTTGCCGTCAATGGTTTTAAGCCATATCGTTATGGTTTATTTCTTGGATTGTCAGGCGCAGCTTTGATTTTGTCTCACGCCGCAATGCTGCCGGTGGCTATATTGTTGATTGGAGTAATATTTTTTGTGTCTGTATTTAAATGCCCCAAAAAGATATATACGGCAGTAATTTCGATTGTGCTTATTGTCATTCTTGTCGCTCCCTGGACATACAGAAACTGGATTGTATTCCAAAAGTTCATTCCCGTTGCGGGCGGCGGTGGATTAGCTTTCTTCAACGGAAATGTTCATTGGCAGGGCGTTGAAGAAGGACCGCAAAAAAAAGGAGAATCTTATATTGATGCCAGCGCAAGGGTAATCGGAATCGATGGTAACGAAGCGACATTGACTCACTGGAAGGGATTTAAGAATATCGAGCACGAGCAAATCGCAAATCAACAGATGACCGAATTTATAAAAAATAATCCAGGATTATTTGCCAAAAAAATTACATTAAATGCAATTGAATATTATTTCCCAGCATTTACAAAGAATTTCCTTGCGATAAAATCGGTTACAATTGAAAGCTGGGCTTTATCTCTGTTTCATTTGTTTTTATGGATTACTGCCTTAGCTGGTGTTTTCTTTTACAGAAAAAAAGGATTGCTTCTTATTCTGTGTATTATACTTTACGATATCTGGTATTTCCCATTTGCAACTTTCATTGGCCATTCCCTCTACACGCTTGGCACGATTCCTTTTCTTTCTATTCTTGCCGCAGCCGGAATTATCAGTTTATTCCGCCTTTTCTCGTCTATTTCCGCTCGTTCCCGCTAATTCCCGCATTTTCTTTCTTAATCGCTCCTCTTAATCCTTCCATTTTTAAATACCCCTTCCGCCAAATTATTAGTGCCGATAACGTGAAAACAACAACATATACTATAACCGCGTATCTGGTTCTTATCTGGCTCATTGCCACACCTATAAACGCATACACTCCCGCAAGCACATAGCAGATGAAAACTGTTTTCTTCAGAGAAAAGCCTCGGTCAATCATCTGGTCGTAAATATGCCCGCGATCTGATACAAAAAGCGGTCTCTTATTCAGCCATCTTCTTGCCAGTGCCACCGCGGTATCAAGTATCGGCAGCCCGAATACGACCAGCGATGCAAGCCACCATCTTGGATATGCCCGTGCGAATAACATCATTATTGCCGCAACAATAAAGCCCAGCAGCATACTCCCCGCATCTCCCATAAATATTTTTGCGGGTGCTTTGTTAAAAGGCAGAAAACCGCAAACCCCTCCCACAAGCGAAAGGCATACTATCATTCTCACCGGGTCACGTACCTCGCTCCAGCCCCACGTTGCAAGATGTACAGAAAGGAAAAGCAGAGCGATTGTTATAATTGCTGTTACTCCTGCGCATAATCCATCAAGTCCATCGAGAAGATTCAAAGAGTTGGTTGCTCCGAGAACTGTAAAAACTACAATAGGCACACCTATACCCCATTCAAGCCAATGCGGTAATGATAATCCAAAAGGTGCTAAAAATGGATTCAAAGCCGGCATTATACCTGCCGCTATCAATGGTATTGATGCGATTATCTGCCCGGCCATTTTATGCGATGGCCTCAGATTATAAACATCATCGATTAATCCTACAAAACACGCGATCGCAGCGCCTGTCAATACGGACATCAGCCAGCGGTTCAATGCCGCATCTTTAATATACAATACAGAGGATAATATTCCGATTGCAAATCCTGCCAGTATTCCGATGCCGCCAAGATAAGCTATTGGTTCTTTATGTGTCTTTACCGTATCATCAGGCTTATCAACAATGCCGTATCGTAACGCAGTTTTTTTGCTCAGCCATGTCCCTGCTGCTCCGCAGATAAACGAAATAGCCAATACGGGCCAAAATTGAAATGTCCAGCTCAACGGCCTTTCCGGCCCTACGAAAGAATCGAATATCATATTTTATTTCCCTGATAAATCTTTCTCTCTTACCCAGACTTCTGCATCATATCTAAGCATTGCGAGATTGTTTTCAAAGCCGTCGAATTCGATTGATGGTTTTTTACCGATTAGTTGTGCAAGTATCCACTTCGGAAAATCCGCTCCAGCCTTTATGCTCAATGGTGCTCCTCCGCCGAACCGTGGATTGATTTCTATGAATTTTATTTTGTTGTCTTTTGTAAGTATTAGCTGTACGGTTATTACGCCCGGACCTGCTCCAAGTTTTTCGACGAGCAATGCGGTCTGTTGCATTATCTGGGAATTTTTTATAATTTTGCTTTTGCTTACTTCTCCCGCTCTTGTCTCAATTCTAATTCGCGGAACTACACATCGAACTTTCAAGTTGAAATCCACGAAAACATCACAGGTAAACTCTTGACCTGCGATAAATTCCTGAACGATGCAGTTCGGGATTTTCTTGCTATAAAAAGAAAGTTCCTGACGATTTTTTACGATTGCGTTTCCTCTGCTTGCATATCCGTCCCATGGTTTTAAAAAGAGAGGATATTTTAATTTTGGATTGCGTAAAGCCTGTTGTGCATTCTGTGTTAAGGGAGTCTCAAAACCATTTTGAATCAGGAACTGGTATGTTTCGCGTTTATCCTGACAAATGTTTACAACATCGGGTTTGGAAACCAGCACTGTGCATCCTGCCGCTGAGAATTTATCTTTATTTTCAGCAAGAATATGCAAATCCAAATCCACCGTTGGCACGATAAGATTTACTTTGTTTTGTTTTACTATTTCCAGCAATTCTTTTATATAATGTTGGTGGTTGACAGATTTGACGATAAATTTTCCATCGCACAAATGAAGGGCCGAGCTTAATACAGACCTGTCTGTACCGAAAATCTTACAATCGAGTTTAAGCTGTTTTGCTGCTCTTCTAAAACTATTTAAAAGAGATACTCTTCTGCCTATACATGTGAAAAGTATATTAAAATTCTTGCTTTTTATTTTTTTCTGACTTACCATAACTTATAGTACCCAAAAAACTTAGTTAAGTTTAACCCATTATAGGACTATTGTCCATATATTTGATTTCAGTTGTATATATCGACCATTTTTGAGAGATTTTTAAGTGATAAAATGTATCGCATTTGATATGGATGACACCCTCTACGATGAGATAGACTATTATAAAAGTGGTTTCCAAGAGGTATCCCGCACGATTGCGTCCGATTTTGGCCTAAATGCCTTGGATGTGTTTGACACCCTTTGGACTATTTTTAATGGCGGTAACCATAATGCGGCCTTTGACGCAGCGGCAAAAAAATTCGGAATAGTTTTCGATGATAATTATACCGCCAAACTCGTTGATATCTTTCGTAATCATAAACCTGATATTGCTCTTCCTTCCGACAGCAGACAGGTTTTAACGGATTTGAAAAAGCACTATAAGCTCGGATTGGTAACTGATGGCTGGCTTCCCGCTCAGGAATATAAGGTAAAAGCATTGGGGCTTGATGAATTTCTGGATTGCATTATATACACCGAAAAACTTGGTGCAGAACACTGGAAACCTTCGCCCAAAGGTTTTGAAATTTTATTATCTGATGTTGGAGTATCTGCTTCTGAAAGCATTTATGTTGGTGATAATCTTAAAAAAGATTTCATAGCGCCAAATGAAATGGGCTTTAAAACAATTTGGATTTCACGTAAAAATAAAATCCATTTGGAACCCGCTCCTTCACCCCAGGCAGTTCCGCAATTTGAAATTCAGTCTATAACGGAATTGATTGATTTATTGAGAAAAATTAATGCTGTATAAATATTTAAAAAGTTTGTTTGATTTTATGTTCTCTTTAATTGCAATTCTAATATTGTTGCCGGTATTCGTCTGTTTAATTATTTTGATTAAAGTAACCGGCAGGGGACCGGCTATTTTTAAACAAATTCGTGCCGGAAAAAATGGAGAGCCTTTTACCTTTTATAAATTCCGCACCATGAAAACCGATGTCGAGCCGTTTGGCCCAAGCCCCAAAACCCGCCAAGACCCAAGATTGACAAAAGTTGGTATTTTCCTCAGAAAATACTCTTTTGACGAACTTCCTCAGCTTTTTAACGTATTAAAGGGCAATATGAGTCTTGTTGGACCAAGGCCTTTGTACATTTCGCAAATAGCTGAGTGGAACCAACAGCAGAAAAAAAGACTTCTTGTAAAGCCCGGTATTACAGGCCTCGCCCAAATTAATGGCCGAGGCGAACTTACCATCGAAGAGAAGCTTGCGTTTGACGTTGAATATGTAGAAAAAATTTCGTTTATGCTCGATGCTAAAATCGTTTTCTTTACGATTTTGCATGTTCTGACAGGTAAAAGCATTTACGAAAAAAGGTATTCTAAGACGCAGGAAACCAGAGGATAATTATTTTTTGTCATTTGATTGAAGGAAGTACAATGAAGCCAAAGATACTATCTAAACTGCGGTATGTTACAAAACTTGACGACATTGCGGGCCTTTCCGACTCTGACCGCATCCAGACAAAAAAAGTTGCGGAAAAATATCCTTTCATGGCCAATGATTATTATCTTTCACTTATCGATTGGAATGACCCAAAAGACCCCATTCGAAGAGTAATAATTCCCTGTCCAGACGAACTTCAGGAGTGGGGCAGATTAGACCCTTCCGATGAGCATAAATATACGATTTTGCCGGGTCTGGAACATAAATATAATACTACGGCTCTTTTGCTTGTAAGCAGCAATTGCGGCGGTATCTGCCGTTATTGTTTCAGGAAAAGGGTCTTCCTTGATTCCCAACCGGATTATTTGCAAGATGTTGATGCTGCAATGGGGTATATTTCCGCACATAAGGAAATCACAAACGTTCTGCTAACCGGCGGCGACCCATTGACTTTGCCCACAGAGCGTCTCGAAGAGATTATCAGCAAACTCAGACAAATTGAGCATGTGCATATTATAAGGCTCGGAACGCGTATGCCGGTTTATTATCCATACAGGATAACTAAAGATAAAAAATTCCTGCAGATGCTTGAAAAATATACTACCGCCCGCAATAAAATATATGTGATGACGCATTTTGTTCACTCTAACGAACTGACAGATGTTGCCGTTGATGCCTGTAATATGATTCAAAAGACCGGCGTCAGAATGACAAATCAGGTTCCGCTTTTACGCGGAATTAATGATGACCCCGAGGTGCTTGCTAAATTATTCTCGGATCTTTCTTTCTGTGGTATAGTCCCGTATTATATTTTCCAGTGCAGGCCGTCCAGCGGCAACAAGGCATATACAGTACCCATTGAGGAAGGTTATAATATTGTCGAACGTGCAAAAGCGAAAGTTTCAGGTCTTGCAAAACGCGCAAGATTTGTTATGAGTCATTCAACCGGGAAAATTGAAATTATAGGTAAAACCGATTCTAATGTTTATATGAAATATCACAGGGCGGCAAATGATGACGACAGCGGTAAATTTATGATTCTTAAAAGCAATCCGAAAGCTTGCTGGTTCGACGATTACGAAGAAATTGCCGCCGATTATCCTCTCAGTAAACCTTACAGGCTTTACGGCCCCGAATAATGAAAAAATATTTTTCAATAATTATTGCTGTATTCGCGTCTCAGCTTTTTGCTCTTGAACCGTCGCAGATTCTCATTATTGCAAATGCAGATGTTAATGAATCTGTTCAGGTTGCCGAATATTATTGTCAGAAAAGAGCGGTGCCTCTGACAAACATTCTCAAAATACCTCTTGGCAAAACATTATCAGAGCAAATGAGTAGAAAAGCTTATGATCATGTTCTTGCTTCTGCCGTAAGAAAAGAAATTCAGGAAAGCAGAAAACCCTATGAAATCAAATGTCTGCTTACCGTTTATGGCGTTCCGATAAAAGTCGGCTCTGCGGATGCTTTGAAAGATTCAGAAAAGATTATCCCGCAGTTGACCGAGGTGCTCACAGAAAAAAATAAAAATTTCGATGCCGCTCTTGACCGTTTGGCAACATTCGGCAGGGCGGAAATGGTCGTTTCGAATCAGCCCCGTGAAAAATTTGAAGATGTGATAAAAAGCCTTAATGAAAAAATCAAACAGGCTGAAAAAAGAATTCAGTATTTGGATAACGCCAATGAAAGAACAAAACAGCTTGCCCAACTATCAGAACTTTCAAAAAATATTATAGAACTCGCCAACTCAATTTCCCGCATAAAAACGGAAATCGACAAATACAAAGGCGTCGAAACTTTCGCTTCGATTGACAGCGAGCTTTCAATGGTGTTATTTGACAATTACGATTTATACCGCTGGCAGGAAAATGAGTTGAAAGATTCGATTTTATTGCTTCCTTCAAAAACTCTGATGGTCGCACGGCTCGATGGCCCATCTGAAAAAATTGCCTCCCGTCTCATTGATAAAGCAATAGCATCAGAAAAAAACGGCCTTTCCGGTAATGCCTACATTGACGCAAGAGGTATGAACATCAGCGGTCAGTTGTCAAAGTATTCGTATGAATTTTATGATAAAAACCTGAATACTTTTCATGATATGCTTAAAAATCGTACCGCGATGAATGTTATTTTCGAAAATACATCCTCACTTTTCGCTCCAAATTCCTGTCCGAACACCGCTATTTACTGCGGCTGGTACAGTGTAAAAAAATATATCGATTCTTTCGAGTTTGCTTCCGGCGCGATTGGATATCATATTGCCAGTTTCGAAGCAATGGATTTGCGAAATGCCTCAAGTTCGAATTGGTGTCCCTCAATGCTTACCCACGGAATTACCGCGACTTTAGGCCCTGTCAACGAGCCATATCTCCATTCATTTCCGCTGCCTACCGATTTTTTCGGTGAACTGCTCGATGGCAAATGTCTGGTTGAAGCCTACTTCAGAACAAATCCGTATAATTCATGGCAACTCGTTCTCATCGGCGACCCGCTCTACAAAATCAAAATTAAATAACCTTTTTCCGAAGACTGAACTGCATGATAATAAGTGTTAATAAAATAGATGTCAAAGCCAGCCGAATTTCCTGATTTCCGAGCGGCTTATCTGTAGCCGCCGCATATATTTTTACAATAACGATCGATGCGAAGGGACACAAAAAAAATAAGAAAAAATCTTTCAGTTTTCTTATATTTAGTTTGCGAATATGCAAAAGATACATTGACCATAAAATAGTAATCACTGCAAACCCGGCCAAATAAAAAATATCCTCAACAATCGACCCTTGTTTTATTAGCTTTGATTTTACAATCGCCGGCAAAAACACCGGGCTTATAGAAAGCAGTACCATAGCCGTGTTATATCCCGATGTAAACGTTACTATCAGCATCGCCGCGACTGCTCCCAGTGCATCCGATACAAGGTCTAAAGTATCCATCGACCGACCCGCAATAAAATTCTGTGCAAGCTCATCCATAATTCCATAGATTGCCAAAATCGCGGATATTATCCACGGCCTTGCTTTTCGCCAGTTGGCTTTTAAGCCGAAGCTGCTTGCCTGCCAAAATAAAAGCCCCAGAGCCAGATATGCCGCGAAATGCATAGTTTTATCGCTTACGCCCATCTGCCTTACCCACATCGGCACAGGAATATGCGTAATAACAAATAGGCAAACCCAGTACAGTAAAAGGATTGCCGTAAATACCTTCTTTTCGAGCGTTAGTTTCATAATATACCGGAAATTGTTGTTTTTATATCATATTTAGGTATCATAGACCAGTCGAATTATTTAGGAGTTGAGATGTTTGAGTCTGTTGTAAACGAACTTTCAAAAGAGCCTGTCTGGATGACGATTGGTCTTTTCGGCCAGCTCGTCTTCGGAGGCAGATTCGTCCTCCAGTGGATTGCCAGCGAAATTAAAAAGCGTTCACACATCCCTGTTGCGTTCTGGTATCTTTCTCTTGTCGGCAGTATTATTTTGCTCGCTTACAGTTTGCATCGCAGAGATCCTATTTTCATCCTCGGTTTTTCGCTCAACACAGTTATTTATGTTCGCAACCTGCACCTTATCTCTAAACACAAAAAAACCGGCGATATTACTTCAATTGAAAATGACGAAGACTGATTTTTAAGGAGAATGAATATGAAAAAAATATTGTGCGTTTTTGTTTTAATGGTTTCTTTTTCGGCTTTATGTTTCTCTCAAACTCCGCGTCCTGCCGCTGCCAAACCTTCAGTAACAATGCAGTTGCCCCAGCCTCAAACCAACAGCCGCTTTTCTCTTGAACAGGCGATAGAAAACCGTCGAAGCATACGCCAGTTTACCGAAGAACCTTTGACAATCGCTCAACTCGGCCAGATATGCTGGGCTGCGCAGGGCATCACAGAACCGAACAAGGGGATGCGAACCGCTCCCTCAGCCGGTGCTATATACCCAATCGAACTATACGTTGTCCTCCCGGATGGCTTGTATCTTTACCGGCCCGCGACTCACGATTTAAGCAAACTCATTACCGGCGATTTGCGCAAGTCTGTTTCAAATGCCTCTTTCAATCAGAGATTTGTCCAGACCGCTCCCTGCACTTTCATTATCGCAGGCTCAATTAAAAAAGTCGAAGCCAGGTACCGCAACCGTGGTGCGAAATTCACGTACATCGAAGCCGGTCATATCGCGCAGAATATTCAGCTCCAGTCCACCGTTCTCGGCCTCGGCTCCGTTCCCATCGGCGTTATAGATGAAAAAACAATCGCACAGATTTGCAAGCTGCCCCAGGGCCTTGAAGTTTTATATATTGTCCCCGTTGGAAACCCGACCGAAAAACCAGTTCTAACTCCTGCCGCCTCTTCCGCACCAGCTCCCGTAGTGGTTTATCCCTCTGCTCAGGCTGATTTACGCGCAAAGCGTGTCGCCATCATTATCCCAAGCAGGTATTTCAAAGACAGCGACTATTATGCCGTTGAGCAGGCTCTTACAAGAGAAGGGGTTCAGAAAGTTATCGCTGGTACAGTTTTAAACGAAGTAAGAGGTATCGAAGTAAGAGGTACTCGAAAAAATATTCTAAAACCAACCGTACTTGTACGTGATTTAAAGATAGACGAATATGATGCTTTCGTTTTCATTGGCGGTACTGCCATAGGCGGAAATTTTAATAACCAGGATTTAATCAATCTGGCACGTTCAGCTTTTCAGGCTGATAAAATCCTCGCTGCTATTTCTGATGCTCCTGTTATTTTTGCTTATGCCGATATCGTCAGAGGGAAAAATGTAACCGCTGCATTATCTGAACGTCACAGGCTTGTAAATGCAGGCGCCAATTGGCAGAAATCCCTGCTCGTAACAGATGGCAATTTGATTACCGCTGGAGATTCTGCTTCGGTGGTCTCAGATATAGCTTCACGTTTCGCAGTCGAGCTTATCGCCCAGCTTCGAAAACAGCGAACAGCAAATTAATCATACAAAAACGTCATATTCTCTGCCGAACTGCCGCAGAAAGCATAATGTATAAAGCCTTGTAAAACAGGCGAATGGAAGCAATATAACTGTTCCTATATAGGGAATAAACAGCAATATTCCAACTCCGCACAAGCAGCAGCATCCAACAAATAATATTCCAAAAGTTATGGCTCCAATGGATAACAGTATTAAGAATTTGAATAGAAAATAAAGAATTATTTTCCAGAAATGTGTTTTCAAAGGTGCTAAAAATATTTTCCACGCTGCAAGAGTATTGATCCTTCTTATATACATTGTAGGCACGATGAAATCTAACGTAAGTCCCTTTATAAGCCCGAAAAACAACGCAATTATGATAATGATGAAGACAATTCCTGAAATTGCTGCGATTGAAACTGCAAAATTTATGCTATCTGACCTCATCGCCAGGGCCAGAAAAATTATCGGCAGCGAAAATACTGTGATAATGCCATAGCTGACTACTATCAAAAGCAGGCGAAATCTAAAAAGGCTGTTTGCCTGCCGCCTGAAAGTTCTCCACGGTTCAACAACCTGTGCCTTGTTTTTTGCCAGGCAATCGACGAACATAAATCGTCCTCTGCTGTTAAGCCATAGCACAACTAAAACAACAGCTAATATAGTCGTTACAGCAATTGCTGCGATGATGCCCACCATCAGCAGATTTTCTTTGACATATTCCGTTACTTTTGCCCATTCCTGCGTTTCTTGCGAATTAGGGAATTTGAAATTTATTGACCCGCGAACTCCCTCACGTATCATATTCGCCAGCCACGCGCAAAACCCGATAATGAACCACTTTTCCAAATTAAACGGCTTGAATAGCAGAATCCTCGTCTTTTCAATCGCCTCGCTTACCGGATTGATTACACTTATCTTTTGCAGTGAATCCATAATTCCCTCATAAAAAATTCTTATCGCACAATTTTAACTTACGGCATTTTCATCGTCAAGCCATATCTGCCCGGACAAGTGTGATTATTCCACGACCACAGCGGTCCCAAAAACCAGAATTTCTGAAGCCATCTGCATAATCATCGATGTGGAAAAACGTACACCGACTATTGCGTTGGATCCCAATTGTCTGGCATGTTCCGACATCCTGTCCAATGCCTGTTCCCGTGATTCTGCCATAAGTTTTGTATAATCGGATATCTCTCCTCCAACTATATTGCGAAGACCGGCTATTATATCTTTTCCGATATGTCTGGCACGAATAGTATTGCCTCTCACAAGCCCTATATGTTTTATGATTTTTTTACCTACGATAGTCTCTGTTGTTGACAAAAGCATTTTATTATCTCCTTACATCTTTATAACGGTCATTTTTCCAGAAATAAATTCTTTCCCTTAGCACTGAAACAAACAAAACAGCAGCGCCCGCTATAAGTATCAGCAGCGCCGCCTTTAAAATGAGACCCACCGAAGGGTCACGAATAATCGCTTCGATGGCTTTAAACCCTCCGTATGCCAGCAGCAGAATTGACGCTATTGAAAACAATATCCATCCCGTTGCTCGTTCAGTGCGGTTGTAAACATTTTGCCAGTACTGTTCCCATATTCGCTCTTCTGGTTCGGTGAATTTTATTTCATCTGTATGCTGCTTTAGTTGCTTGAATTCTTTAAATTCATCAGAGCATTCTTTGCAGGATTGCAGATGCTCTTCAAAAGTTTTTTTCGCCTCAGCTTCGAGTTCACCGTCAATATAAGCCATCATCAGATTTTTATAATCCTGGCAAGTCATTTTAATGACCTCCTTTCATTGTACTTAAAATTTCTTTTAATTGCCTGCGCCCGTAATATAGTCTGCTCATTACCGTGCCTTTGCTGCAAAAAAGATTTTTTGCTATTTGTTCGTAAGATTGGTTTAAGAAATGTCGCAGTATAATTATTTCGCGATGTTTCTCATCAAGCTGGCCTATCGCTTTCCATATTATTTCTTTGGTTTCGTTCCTCTCGGCTATTGCTTCAGGATCAAAATTATTTTGCATTAACTTTTCGCTCGTGATTTCATCCAGGGGCTGCGCCGCCTGTGTTTTCTTTTTCCGCATATAGTCAAAGCAAAGATTGCGTAATATTTGATAGAACCATGGAAAAAATTTATCATTATTCTGAAGATGACGAATGCTGCGATAAGCTTTCAGAAAAGCTTCTTGTGAAAGCTCCAGCGCATCCTGATGATTTCCGCAGAATCCCAACGCGATGCGGTAAGAATCTTTCATATATTTCATAACGCAGGTTTCGAACATCGCTGCCGAAGACCGTGCCTGCAAAATCTGATTATCCGTGCCGTTCAAATTTGAACTCCGCAATTCAATTCTGTTTTATATTTATAGTTATAGACAGTTTAAAGAATTGATTTATTCAAAAAAAATTCCGGTTTTTAGTGGATAATAATGAAAAGCGATATAAGTGTTTGTTTTGGCTGCAGTTATACATTTTCACCATTTTTTTCGAATTGGTATTCCCGCTGCGATAAGTTCGTCTTTTATTTGTTTGATAGTGAATTTTCCTGTATGAATCATGCTCGCGATAATTGCCGCGTCTGCTTTCCCCTCTTTGAAAACATCGATTAGGTGCTGATACGTTCCGCCTCCGCCGCTTGCCACGACCGGTATGCCGACATTTTCCGAGATCATCTTTGTCAGGTTGATCTCGAATCCCGCCTGCGTTCCATCCGCGTCAACGCTGTTTACCACAATTTCGCCCGCGCCCAGTTCTTCCGCTTCTTTTGCCCACTGCAGCGCATCGATACCTGTACGTGTCCGAAAGCCCTGTGTGGTAATCTCGTATCCGCTCGGAAATTTTTCACTTTTTTCTACTTTTACAGGATCCATTCCGAGCACGATGCATTGAGCGCCGAATTGTTTTGCGCCTTCGGAAATGATTTTCGGATTCCGCACCGCCAGTGTATTTACGCTCACCTTTTCAGCACCTGCCAGAAGTACCCGCCTCATATCTTCGAGATTTTTTATTCCGCCTCCGACTGCGAACGGTATATGCACTGCCTTTGCCACTTCGCGAACCATTTCTATATCGATTGGCCGGCCTTCCGCCGAAGCCGTTATATCATAGAATACAAGTTCATCGCATCCGCCGTCGCTGTACGCTACCGCCATTTCAATCGGGTCGCCAAGGTCGATGTTGTTTTGGAACTTCACGCCTTTGGTTACTTTGCGGTTTCTTACATCAAGGCACGGTATTATTCTTTTCGTCAGCATATTTTAATTTCGTAAAAATTAGTATTACTATTCATAAATTTCTTGTTTTCTCTCGCAGAGTCTTTGGACTGCTTTATTTTTCTTAATTTTTGGTTTCAGTTACGATGCTCGTCAAACATCCTTTAGTTACGTATTGAACCACGATTAACGTTTTGTCGCAACCGTAACGAGCTTCTCTACCGCAGCCGTTTAGACGTAATCTTTAAAAATATATGTTTATTCGTGTTCATTCGTGGTTTAATTTCCGTTCCAATTACAGAAATTCTCAAGCAGTCTCAATCCGATTCGTCCTGACCTTTCCGGGTGGAACTGTACCGAAGCAAGATTATTTTTCCCTGCCGCACTGGCAAACACCGCGTCTGCGTAGTCAGTTTGTCCGAGTATATTGTTTGCATCGCTGCACGATGGATAGAAGCTGTGTACGAAATAAAATTCACTTTCGTCTTCTATCCCTTCGAAAATCGGGTGCGGCTTTTTTACCTTGACGGTATTCCATCCGATTTGCGGAATTTTGCACATCTTATCGCTGGGCCTGAATTTTTTCACTTTCCCCGGCAGTATCCCAAGGCATTCTGTCCCGCCGTCTTCTTCGCTTGATTCGAACAAAACCTGCATCCCGATACATATCCCCAAAAACGGAACACCATCAGCGATTACTTTTCGGATAGGCTCTATTAATTGTAATTCTTTAAGGTTGTCCATCGCCGCCATTGCCGCACCAACGCCCGGAAATACGATTTTCTCTGCGCGAAGTATTTCCTCAGGCTTATCGGTAATTTTTACTTCTTGACCGATACTCTCGAAGGCAAGTCCGACGCTTGTCAAATTCCCGGCTTTGTAGTCAATTATTGTTATCATTTTTTCTGTTTTTCGTGTAAAATCATATTGTAGGTGCAGCCGATGTGTCTGCCCGATTATTATATAACAAAAATTTATTAGGAGCAAGTTTTATGCTTAAGGGAATACCATCGATTATTTCCCCGGAATTATTGAAAATTTTAGCTGAAATGGGACATGGCGACGAAATTGTTATTGGAGATGGAAATTTTCCCGCTGCTTCCAACGCCGAAAGGCTCGTTCGCTGCGATGGTCATTCAGTGCCGGCTTTATTAAAAGCAATATTGACCATCTTTCCGCTCGATACTTTCGTGGAATATCCTGTTGCGCTTATGGAAGTTGTCCATGGCGACAAAACTAAACCCGTTATCTGGAATGAGTACAAGAGAATAATCAAATCCAGCGGCGAAAAATTCACCGATTTCGAATTTATCGAACGTTTCGATTTTTATGAAAGAGCGAAAGATGCTTATGCAATTATTGCTACAAGTGAAAAAGCACTTTACGCAAATATCATCCTCAAAAAAGGCGTTATTAAAAGTTAGGCTTTGAATTGCAGAATTAAAGTAGGGGCAGACCTATGTGTCTGCCCTATATATCTCTTATTTTATTTTTCTCCCGCCAGAACTTCCGCTATGTTCAAACCGTGGTCTTTGATTCGTCTGTATGAATTGAGCATGTCTGTATAAATTAGACTTTTAATAGGCGATGCTTTGCCGCTCTCAACTCTTTCAATATGTTCCGCGCGGTATTTTTTCATCAGCCCCGTGATAAATTTCCCTCTTCCCTCAGCCTCTGTAAGCATTTCAGTATTCGCATTAGTTACTGCCTCATTTATGAAATTAATATATTCAGCCGCTTTGTCGTGCAAATCGAGAATGGCCGTTCTGCCTTCATCGGTTATTTGCTGCTGTTCATCATTGAGTTTGAGATTGAATTTGAGAATATTTGTTATGTAGTCGCTTATAGATTCGTATTCGTCGGCCATTCTGATCTGCCATCTTGCCCGTTCCGCAACATCTCTTGGAATAATGCCCGTCATCATATGCCCTACAAATTCGACGATTTCCTTTTGTATTACATCAAGTTCTCTTTCCTGCTTAAAAATATATTCCTGTTTTTCTTTGCCTCCGCTGCCGACAAGTATCTCTTTCAGCGCATTCATCATATCTGATACAGTTTGCCCCATTCGGATAATTTCCTGCTTCGATTGTTCGATTCCCAATACCGGCGCTTCGAATAATCTGACATCCAGAGTGGTAAGCTTTGGCCTTGAGATCTTTGCCTTTTCAGGAATTAACCGGGTCAGCAGTTTTGCCAATGGCTGCACAAATGGCAGAAATACAAGTGTATTAAGAACGTTGAAAATTGTATGTGTAATGGCGATAGACTCCATTGTGTGCGGAAAAGTTGTTACGCCGTTATTCACAACAGCCGTAGCCGCATCTACTCCTCCATTCCACGCCACAAAAGCCTGCACTGCTTTTATATATGGAAAGAAAAACAGCGTAATCCAGAATACTCCGATTATATTAAACAATGTATGAGCCAAAGCAGCTCTTCTTGCATTTGTGGCTGTCCCTAAAGATGCGAGAAATGCGGTTATAGTTGTTCCTATATTTTGCCCAAGAACCAGTGCCGCTGCCGTTGGAAAATCTATCACACCGTTATAAGCCAGTCCCATTGTTATACCGATTGTTGCCGAAGACGACTGAACAACTGCCGTAACAATCGTTCCAACAAGTACGCATTTAACAACGCCAAAATATGTATCAGGCGAAAACTTTGTAAACCACGCAACGAATCCCGGCAGTTCTTTCAGCGGTGCGAAACCGTTTTTCATCAGTTCCAGCCCGAAAAAAACCATCCCAAGACCCATAATCGCCATTGACGTATACCGAACTCGTTCCCTTTTCGAGAACAGGTAAATCATCGCGAAAACGCCCAGCATCGGAAGTCCGTATTTGCCGATATCTATAACCAAAATCCACGCCGTAACGGTGGTTCCTATATTGGCACCGTAAATTACCCCAATCGCCTGTGTCAGCGTCATTATCCCCGCGTTTACCATTCCAACCACAATGACCGTTGTAATTGAACTGGATTGAATTATTGTCGTAACGATTGTACCTACACCGCACGCCACAAGCCGATTATTCGTTACCGCGTGAATTAATTTGCGCAGTTTATCACCTGCTACCGCCTGCATACCTTCCGAAATACTCATCATTCCATAAAGAAATATGCCAAGCCCCCCGACAATCCCGAAAATCATTTCTATGATAACTTTACTTTCCATGTATATTATCCTAATATTAATAGATGATTAGAGTTTCATTAGCAATATATCAGGCTTTTTCTATTTTGCATAGTCAAAAAAAGTTGCTAAAAACTGAAAAACTATTTACAATTTATCTAAAATTCAATAAGGAATCGAAAAATGATAAAAAAAGCGGTATTTAATTTCTCAGCGTTTTTAATTTTAGCAGTTGCTTTTTTACAGACCGGCTGTGATAAAAAAGAACAGGCGAATAATGATTTAACTCAAAAGGATACTAAACAAATGGCAGCAAAAAACGAATCTCCAAAGGTTAGAATTTCAACATCCAAAGGCGACATTGTTGTAGAATTAAATCAGGAAAAAGCGCCTGTTACCGTTGCCAACTTCCTCAAATATGTTGATGCGAATTTTTATGATGGAACTATTTTCCATCGCGTTATAAAAGGTTTTATGATTCAGTGCGGCGGAATGACTGCCGATATGAGCCAGAAGAAAACCAACCCGCCAATCACCAACGAATCCAAAAACGGCCTCAAAAACCTCCGCGGCACACTCGCTATGGCCCGAACCTCCGACCCCGACAGCGCAACTTCCCAGTTTTTCATCAATCACGCTGACAATGATTTCCTCGATTACGGCGTCCGCGATGCCGGCTACGCAGTCTTTGGCAAAGTCGTCGAAGGCATGGACGTTGTCGATGCGATTGCAACCGTAAAAACCCGTCCCGGCGATGTCCCCGTCGAAACCGTTTTGATTAACTCAATCCGCACCGAATAAAATCTCTGTGATCGGAGCCTGCCCCTCGAGAAGTGGGGGTTGTCCTCTGTGGCTAATATACTATCGCTGCATAACCGACGCTTTCTTCGCTCGTGCGCCCATATCTTGCTTCCATAACTTCATTGCTGTGCGTATGCGCTAGCAGTACGCCTTTAGTTTTGCCAAGTGCCTTTGCCGCTGATATTGTCGCCGCCGCAGCTCCTGGCCCGCACGCGTTTTGATTTACCATCGATTCGATTAGTATCTGTTCGGCCTTCATTTCAACTGCAAGGTCGATAAATATTCTGTCGTTTACATTTTTCGCCCAATCGATTCCCGCCTGTCCCTTGCCTTTCGGGTCAAAGCCGTATCTCGGCCCGTAATGCGTCAAATCCGTTGACCCGATGCACACAACTTTTTTATCGGCCGCTTTTTTTATGCACTCTCCAACTTCCATCCCAAGCATAATCGCATACTCCGCCGGCGATGTAAGTATCGGAACAATCTTTGCATCTTTAAAAATATACTGAATAAGCGGAATCTGCACTTCGATACTGTGTTCGTATTTATGTGCGTTTTGATTTGCCTTTGCGGATTTGCTTTTTTTCATAATCGCCGCCGCCAATTCTTCATCGATTTCTATTTCTCCCATCGGCGTAATCCAGCTTCCCTTATCGTACACCGCCGCACTTGAACCGAAGTTGCTATGCGTCGCCCCGAAAATGACAAATGTATCGACCTTCTTATTCGCCATCTCAATTGCCGAAAAAACCATCCCCGCCAAATCCCCGCTGAATACCCATCCTGCGTGCGGCACAATCCCGCCTATGATTTTTTCCGGCAGTTTCTCCTGTATAGGCCTATTCTTAAGGCAATATTCTATCTCAAGCCTGCATTCTCGTTCACTGCCCGGATAAAACTGACCCGCCACCGTTGGATTTCTGCTCGCCATATTTTTACTCCACATTCACTGTTAAACGCAAGCCCCGGATTTTCTCTAACAGCGCTTGCAATTCTTGATAAATTTACTATCATATTATACATAGACTGTCATTCTCGCGAAAGCGGGAATCTATCTTATTTTTTGTCAGTGTCAGGCTGTTGTCATTGCGAGCGTAGCGAAGCAATCTCAACCCTGCGAATTATCTGTGCAAAATTAATTTCCAGGAAATATAAAATGGCGCAAAACAATAAAACTGTCGCGGTCGTTATGGGTTCAGATTCAGATTTGCCTGTTATGAAGGCCTGTATCGACAAATTGAAAGGCTTCGGCATTGACCCCGTCGTTAGAATCATTTCCGCCCACAGAACGCCCGACATTGCCGCCGACTTCGCCGAAAGCGCTGCATCCAATGGCATAAAGGTTATAATCGCCGCCGCAGGAATGGCCGCTCACCTCGCCGGTGCTCTGGCCGCAAGAACAGCATTGCCCATAATCGGCGTTCCTCTCGCCGCGGCAGAGGGCCCCGCTGGCATCGACGCTTTACTAAGCACAGTCCAGATGCCTCCCGGCATTCCAGTTGCCTCAATGGCCATCGGCAAACCCGGCGCAATTAACGCCGCAATTTTCGCAATCCAGATTCTCGCACTCGCCGATGAAAAGATAAACACAAAACTCGCCGACTTCAGAACATCCCAGCGTCAGAAAGTCATCGAAAAAGATTCAGCTCTGTAATGCACCGTCATTGCGAGGAGTCCCGTTGAGCGTAAGCGAATCGAGATGACGAAGCAATCTCTATGTCTTCAGCAGCATTCCGTGCGCCGCAAGTCCCGCTCCAAATGCGAGCATAACCAGCCATTTGTCTTTCGCCAGGCTTTCTTTTTGCAGCTCGTTAAGAACAAACCAAACCGTCGGCGAAGAAACATTTCCCCATTGAGCCAAAACATTTCGTGTCGCTGTGATTTGTTTTTCATTCAATCCTATTTCACTTTTTATTTCATTGATTACTCTTTCCCCACCCGAATGCATCACCCAGTATTCAATATCCTCAACAGTTAATCCCTTCGGCTCAAGCAGTTCATTTGTTGTTTTCGCCGCCGTACGCGCTGCTAATTTTGGCAGCCGTGAAGAAAGCTGATTATGCAGTTGCCCGTTTTTATAAATAAATCGTATATCTTCACGATATTGCGTAGCATATCGTGACCGCGATGATACAATCTCAAGTCCCTCCGGCCTGTTCCAGATAACTGCCGCCGCCGCTCCGTCCCCGAAAAGCGCATTCGAAAAAATCAAACTCAAATCGTCGCCCATCTGATATGTGCAGCTGCAAATTTCAACTGAAACGCTAACAACCGCACCTTCCGGCGATTCCTTCAATAATCCGCAGCACAATTCAAGATTCGGAATCGCTCCTCCGCATCCGCTTCCAACCATATCGTAAACCCTCGCGTCTCCATTCAGCCCCAAACTATCGATAAGATATGTTGAAATCCCCGGGCAAAGGTATCCCGTGCACGTATTAACAATCAGCGCCGAAATATCTTTTACATTCAATCCCGCTTTTGCAATTGCACTTTGCACAGCTTCAGTCGAAAGTTTAATTGCCCATTCCGTAAAACGCGCAATTTTTTCATCCGGCGTTTCATTCAAAAGCACTTCAAGATTTTCAAAAGCAAAATTCCTCTTTTGCATACTCGGATGATTGAAAACTTTAATAAGAATATCGCGATTCCTCATATTAAGTTTGACTGAATAATGTTTCAGCATAAAATCTTTTATTTCGTCTTGCCTGAAAACATAAGGCGGGCTGGCAGTAGCTATAGATGCAATATAATGATTTATTTTCATTTATAAACGCCTGTAAAGTGCATAAACTTCCGGATTTGTCGCGTATATTTCCACAACGGCTGCCTGACTCCAAGAAAGTATGACATCCTTTGAATCGTCGACAGCGCAGGTAATGCAAAAGAATCTGAATCGATAAAATTCAGGTTGTTTTTGATATTTCTGTCGAGCGTTTCTCTAAGCCATCGCTGTTCGAGCAGCGGCGAAAAATAAAATTTCGTCTCCAGCATCTCCTCCGGCAGTTCCTTCAAAACTCCCTGCCTCCTCGCAATCGTTTCCAGTTGCGTACCTGGATAAATTCGTATCCCCACATTGAAAAATGCAGTATCAGAACACCGAATACGCGTCCGCGCAAAATGCAGCGTCCGCCGAACCGTATCAGGAGTTTCACTTGGCCCGCCCATCAGAAACAGCCACAGGCAGGGCAGTTTATGCCTTCCTACAACCTCCGCCGCCCGATGAACGTCATCCGCCGTATAATCCTTTCCAAGCCTCGCAAGCACCTTATCATCCGCGCTCTCTGCCGTAAGTCCAATCCCCACAAAACCCGCTTCCTCCATTGCATCCATCAATTCATCGGTAATAAATTTCGGATTCAGCTCCATCGATTGCAGCCGAACATCCATCCGTTCACGCGCAAGTCGCCTGCAAATCGCCAGCGAATGTTCATAAGGCGAGTTAAAAACATTATCGACAAACTCAATATCGTGTATCCCTGCATCCGAAAGTTTTTTTATCTCTTTTGCAACATAATCCGCTTCGCACAAATGATACTTTTTACCTTCCACAATTGCATAAGTGCAGTAAACGCACTTATACGGACATCCCCGTTTGGTTTGAACCGCCGCGGTCGAAAACCGCCTCAAATAAGCTCGAACATCTATCCACCTCGAAAATTCCGGAACAGGATAATGATTCGACTTCGCTGTTTCAAGTTCCGTCTTCCTGAAAATCCCATTTTCAATCCACGCGATTCCTTCAACCTCTTCAAAAGATTTCTTTTGCTCCAAAGCGGTTAGCAATTCCGGAAATACTGTTTCCCCATATCCAAGCACCGCAAGATTAATGCCCGTGTACCGCATTAACTGCTCCGGCATAATACCTGCCGCTGCGCCCCCCAGAATAATTTTCGCATTTGATTTTTCTCTTATTATGTTGGCAATGGTCAATACTTCCTTAAAAAAAGTCCTCGGCGTTTTCATATCATTGTTATCAATATTCCTGACCGATATACCGACGATATCCGGCTTGGTTTTCGAAAGAGCATTTGAAATAGCTTGTTCGATATTTTTGCAAAACATCAAATCTAAAAGTGAAACTTTATGCCCGCTCCTCTCAGCCGCCTCCGCCGCAACACACGCCCCAACCGGCATCACAGTCATCGGCTGTTTATTCCGATTCGAATTGATAATCAAAATGCTGAACATTTAATGAAAAATAAACGAGTCGTTACTAATTAGCTACTTTTTTACCAAAATCAGTGTTTCTCTTAACCCGTAATGATTAATCCAATTCGGGTGGGGGAGGGGTTACATAAATTTTCAAGGTCGTTTCACATTTTTTCACAGTGGAAAATGAAAATTCATATAAATAAATTCTGCAATAAATTGTATCGGTCATTCTTTGCAAAAGGCATGTTATAGTAAGCTCAGTCTTGTGCTGGAAAAACCGCATTTTGTACAAATTCACGTATTTCTTTTGGTAAATATTCTTTATTAGAATCATCAATTGGATGTCTTTGAATAGAAAGTTCGGTCCATTGTAATTTGTTTAAGTTATCAAATTGTTCAATCAACTTTTGAACTATTTTCAGAGACTCAGGGTAAATTAATTGATCATTAGACTTAATAGTGAAAACTAAATCAATTGTCATATCCTTGTGTTGGCAAATGACTATAATTTTTGTTGTTTTTTGCTCAGTCTCAAAAACATAAGATGCCAGAACAACAGGCCAATTGGGCCAACTCGCAACGCCGTACCAAGGGTCTTTATTTAATCGTATTTGCTCGATTTCCTCAAAATAAGATTTTCTTAACTCTTCCGTAGGAGCTGATTTTTGTAACTCAAGTGCTCTCTTAAAACGTTCATCTTGTAAAATCTTTCTTTCATCAGCAATATTTTTTATGTTTGATGAGGCTGGAAACACATACCCTTTAACATCAAGGTTATTATGATTAAACGTCACAGTCCACTTTAATTTCCCTTTTTCTTTTATTTTAAAGTTGCTCGAAACATTATTTGGATCGTTTTCAAAGATACAAGAGCATAAAATTATTGACATTATCATCATGGTGAGTAAATATATTATTTTCACTTCCAAAGCTTTCAGCGTGTTTCTTTTTATATCCAAATAAAGTAATTGAATAATTAGGGAATAAAAAAAATGCGAGCGGAGGGAGTCGAACCCACAAGCCCGTTAGGACACAAGGACCTAAACCTTGCGCGTCTGCCAGTTCCGCCACGCTCGCATTAATAAATTATTATCTCTGTGTTCTCTGCCTGCCCCCGCAGCCTTTTGGGCAAGGCGGGTGACCTCTGTGGCTACTTTTCTTTTTCCTTCGATATTTCTTCTATCTTCTTTTCCGCCTTTTGCAGAATCCCGCGGCAGTATTGAATCAATTCCATTCCCTGTTCGTATTGGCTAAGGCTCTGCTCAAGCGAAATCTGCCCATCTTCTATTTTGCTTACAATCTCAGTTAATTTTTTAATCGCCTGCTCGAACGAGAGATTACTTATATCGTTATTTTCTTTTTTTTCAGCCATATATACTGTTCCAAATTCAATTTTCCGCAAATCCACGATAAAAAATATTATTTATCTTCGTGCCTTTGTGCCTTAGTGGCTACTTTATTTTACAAACTCAAGCGCTCTCGGCAGCCACATCGTTATCGCCGGCACATAAGTACAAAGCAGAAGCGTTACGATCATCGCTATAAAAAACGGCAGAATATGCCGAACCACTTTCGTTACAGTAGTGCCTGCAATGCCGCAGCCCAAAAACAGGGCCGTCCCGACCGGCGGCGTACAAAGCCCGATATTCAAATTCATCAGTAATATTATACCAAAATGCAGCGGATGCAAACCAAGTTTTTGAATTACAGGCAAAAAAATCGGCGTAAATATCAAAATCGCAGGCGTCATATCCATAAACATCCCCACAACCAGCAGCAAAACGTTAATTATCAGCAGAATTACAAACTTATTATCCGTCAGCCCTATCAAACTGGCACTTATGTTCTGCGGCACATTTTCCGCCGCCAGAACCCACGACATCGCCATACTTGTGCCAATCAGCAAAAAGACCACCGCCGTTGTAACTCCGCACTGGAGCAGGATTTTCGGCAATTCGCTGATTTTAACTTCCCGGTATATAAAAACCGCCAGAATAAGAGTATACAGTACCCCAATTGCCGATGCTTCGGTAGGGGTAAACCAGCCGATAAGGATGCCGCCCACAACGATAAAGACCAGCATCAAAGGCGGAATCGCACTCAAAAACCGGACAACTCCTTCTTTGAACGCGAATTTTTCACCTTTGCCGTAGTTTTTTCTTACAGATATAAAACCGCTGACAATCATCAATGCGATACCTGTCAAAATTCCGGGAATGTAGCCCGCCATAAACAGCGCGGCAATGGAAACAAGTCCGCCCGTCGCCAGTGAATAAACAATCATCGTATTGCTTGGCGGAATCAGCAGACCTGTCGTCGCGGCCGTAACAGTTACAGCGGTATTGAATTCACGGTTGTATCCCATTTTGTTCATCAGCGGAACCATAAAGCCGCCGATTGCCGAAACTGCCGCCGTCGCCGAACCCGATATCGCGCCAAACAGCATACAGGTTAAAATATTTACAAAAGCAAGGCCCCCCCGAAATCTGCCGACAAGAACATTGGCGAAATCAATGAGCCTCCGCGCTATTCCGCCGTGTCCCATCATCAAACCCGATAGAATAAAAAATGGTATCGCAAGCAATGTAAAGCTGTCAATTCCGGTTGCAATCTTATGAGCCGTCGCCACAAACGCAGGCAAATCGCCCATCGCCAATAACGCCAGCACCGTCGATATGCCCATGCAAAAAGCTACAGGCACATTCAAAACAAGCAGTACAAAAAAACTTAAGACCAGAACTAATATCGGAAAACTCACAATCGTCCTTTCGAATGCAAATGTTAATAAGCGGTAATCTGTTCCTCGCCCGGCGGTGCGATTTTCCCCTGCGGCGGATATTTATGTTTGATTAACTCTACAAGCCTTTCAGAAAATCCTATTACCGAATAAAGCACAAGAAAGAATCCGCTGATTGGTATCGCTAAATACACATAACCGATTTTAATATCCCATGCAGGCGATACTTGCCCCAGTTCGAGCGTTCTTAACACAAGACTGCCGCCGCCGATAACCATTACAAAAAGTGAGAACAGTCCGATGCATAGAAAAACAAAAACTTCGGTGAAAATTCTTTTTCTTAATGAAAGTTTCCCCACAAAATAATCGATTCCAAGATGTGCCCCTCGATTAAGTGCCACAGCCGCGCCGAGCAGGGCGACCCATATAATCATAAATACCGCAAGTTCTTCGGTTCCCGTACTTGGCTTTTTCATCACAAGCCGTGTAAACACCTGCCATGTTACATCGATGACCAATGCCGCCATAAAAATCATTACAAGTATTTCCAGCGAATGGTCTAATATTTTTTTTATCAGCTTGAACACTGTTACTGTACCTCCTGAATTTCTTTGATAAGTTCGCCTATTACCGTTCCCTCAAATTCATCCCATACTTTTTTGACCGATTCCCTGAATGGCTCTTTATCAGGATGAATAATTTTTACACCGGCTTCTTCGACCGATTTCAAGTCGCTCAGCTCCGCCTCCGCCCAGATTTTTCGCTGATACTCAACCGATTCATCGACTGCTTCCTGCAAAATCTGCTGAAATTCCGGCGTTAAACCATTCCACACCCGCGTACTGATTGCAAGAATATCCGGCAGCATCGTATGTTCATCAAGTGAATAGAATTTACAAACTTCATAATGTCTGCTCGTAAAAAAAGAAGGGGGGTTGTTTTCCGCCGCATCAACAACTCCCTGGTCAAGTGCTGTATAAAGTTCACCGAATGGTATCGGAGTCGCCGAGCCGCCCATGGCTTCTATCATTTTCATCGACATTACGCTGCTTTGCACCCGGACTTTAGACCCTTTCAGATGTGAAGGATGGCTTATTTCTTTCTTCGCGTAAAAACTTCTTGCGCCCGCATCATAAAAGCACAAGCCCCTTAAACCCTGTTTTTGACCGGCTAAAAGCACTTCTTTGCCGATTGGCCCTTTTAATACTTTCCAGAAATGTTCGCTGTCTCTGAACAGATATGGAATCCCGAAAATTTTCATCTCTGGTATAAATCCTTCAAGCGGCGCAGACGATGTTTTCGTCATTGCCATATACCCGAGTTGCAAAGCCTCAATGGATTCCTTTTCCGTGCCGAGTTGTTCGCTCGGATAAATTTCAACTTTCATTCGGCCCTGTGATTTCTCCGCAACTTTTTCCGCCATAAAAACCATTGCCTTATGCACAGGATGCGATATATCAAGAGCATGACCGAGTTTTAAGTTTACGTGCGTGTCATTTTGTTTTTCTTTGCACCCAGCAATCGCAAAAACAAAAAGAAATATACTAAACAGTGCAATTAATTTTTTCATATTTACTCTTCAATGATTCTTACAATTTCGCCGTTGATTTTCACATTTTCAAAAACAAGATTTTTCACATTGCTTATTACGTTAGGACTTGCGTTGTTATTAAGCGTACAATTCGTCAGCGTTACATCCATTATAGGCGCATCGTCGAAGCCCCTGAGAAACACCGCGTGTTTGCTTTTCTGGCTTGTAACATTTTCCAGATTTATATTTCTGACCAGCGGCTTATAATCGCCTTTTTCCACATCCTGATAGAAGAAATCGATGAGCAATACAGCCTCTTTGACCTGCCCGACAGTAATATTTCTCACATATACATTTTCAATAAAGCCCCCTCGAACGCGATTAGTCTTGAGTCTTATCGCACGGTCCTGATTCGGGTCATCCATTTTGCAGTTCTCGACGTAAATATTTCTTGCTCCGCCTGTAATCTCGCTTCCGATTGCGACTCCTGCGTGTCCTTCTTTCATTTCGCAGTTGCGGACAATGATATTTTCGCTTGGCACATTTACTCTTCTCGCATCATTGTTTCTGCCCGACTTTATCGCGATGCAGTCGTCGCCTGTATTAAAGAAGCATCCTTCGATAAGAACATCTTTGCACGATTCAGGATCGCATCCATCATTGTTCGGCCCGGTTCCCACAATCGTTACATTCCTTACAGTAATATTCTGCGACAATACCGGATGAATATGCCAGAACGGCCCATTCTTTATTGTTACACCCTCAATAAGAATATTCTTGCATCTGTAAGGCTCAATCATATTCGGATTTAATCTGCCGCCGCCGAATTGCCTATCTTCTACCGGCACACCATCACGACCCATTTCGAACAGTTTCGTTCTGTCTGCCCACCGCTGCGGCGTTCTTCTCCACGGCCACCATTTTTTACCGTTTCCCTCAAGCGTGCCTTTACCTGTAATAGCAATATTTTTCTGTTTATATGCATAAATCAGCGGAGAATAGTTCATACATTCCACGCCTTCCCACCGTGTATAAACCGCCGGCAGATACGCATTCGGGTCATCCGTAAATTTTATCACCGCGCCTTCCGACAGGTAAAGATTGACATTGCTTTTCAGATGAATCGCACCGGTCAGAAAAACACCCGCCGGCACAACAACTCTTCCTCCTCCTGCTTTACTCGCTTTTTCTATCGCGGCCTTGAACGCCTCTGTACTGCAAGTTTTCCCATCAGCAGCCGCGCCGTAATCGGTAATAACAAAATCCCTGTTCGGAAATACAGGTGGTTTAATTCTACTCTGGATTTTTTCCGCCTGCTCCCAGCCGCTTATTGCAAAGCTGTTTGATCCCGCGGACAGAACAACACTCAACATCAGGGATAAAAAAATAAAAGATTTGACTGTCGGAGTTGATATTTTTTTCCTTGTCATATTAATCTTCCTTAAAATTTGGTAACACTTTAGCCGTGCGATTCAGAGCCGCGACCGTGAGGGAGCGGTAACGTTAGCCCGCCGATTTATTCGGCGGGTTCGTCACCATCGCCTGAACGACAGTCAGCATTCTACTTTTTATTAACCCTGCTTTCAATTATATTCTCATTAGCAAGCTCGGTTATTATCAAATCCGCATCCTCAACATCATTCAGCGATTTGACTAAAGCGGAAGTCCTTTTGTTTGTTGTGATGCTGTACCCGCGCTGCAAAACCGATTTCGGGTTCAATCCGCTCAGTCTGCTTGCGCATTCTGTAAGTTTGAGGTTAAAAATGTGCAAAATTTTCTTCTCCGCGCCTTCGCACCGGTTTTGAAGATTATTCAAAGAAATTCTTCTGTCAGCCAAAATTCTATGCGGCTCGATTTTTAAAATCTTCTCCAGATATGTGTGAAGCAGATGCTTAAGATTGGATACGAATGTTTTAGTTGTTTCCGTAATTTTATTTTCGAACTCATCGAGCCTTTGCTGCCGGTTTTGAATTATTACAAGCGGGTTGCGAAACGCCGCTGCCGCGAGAATCGTTTTTAATCTCTGCGATGAAAGTGTCAAAATCGAATCGGTATCAGTTTTGATTCTGTTGGAAATATTATCTATTTGACTGGTTACTTCGTTAATATCAGGCACTGCAATCACTCCCGCTTTCGTTGGTGTCGAAGCTCGCGCATCTGCGACCATATCTGCGATTGTTACATCAACTTCGTGCCCGACTGCGCTGATGACTGGAATCTTGGAATTGAAGATCGCACGCGCGACAGGCTCTTCATTGAAAGCCCATAAGTCCTCCATCGATCCTCCGCCGCGCCCGACAATTAAAATGTCGAGTTTCAACGCAGCGTTTCTTTTGTTTACATCACGAATTGCAAGTGCGATTCTTTCCGCCGCCCCTTGTCCCTGCACCGGCACATCGTAAAACAAAAGTTTTGCCACCGGCCAGCGGTTGCGGATACTGTCAACTATATCGTGCAGCGCCGCTCCCGATTTGCTTGTGAGAATTCCAATCCGAAAAGGATATTTCGGCAGGGGCTTTTTATGTTCTTCCTCGAACAGGCCCTCTGCCTGAAGTTTATTTTTCATCTGCTCAAAAGCAAGCTGTAATGCACCGACTCCCGCAGGCTGCATAGATTCCGCGTAAAACTGGTATTTGCCCTGTGGTGGATAAATATCGACATAACCTTTCGCCAGAATCGCCAGCCCGTTTTCAGGTTTGAATTTCAGTCGGCCGAAATCGCTTTTCCACATTACCGATGGTATGATTGCATTTTCGTCTTTGATATCGAAATAGCAATGACCGCTCGAATGTTTCCTGAATCCGCTGATTTCACCGCTGATAGTGAGTCTGCCGGGCAGAGTATTCTCAAGGCACGTTTTTATCAGTGACGTAACCTGGCTGACCGTATATATTCTCTCCATCTCGTTCCGCTTTGCAGCGGGTTGAGGCTTTTCATTTGGTTCTTTTGGCTGATCGAATAAACTGTCTTTCATACGGATCTCAAAAAATATTCATACGGTGTTCCGCGGCTCCAGTCCCCGCAGGGGAGTAAAGCGAAGCGGGCAGAGAATTTAATAAACCTCGCAACGCGCGAGTAATTATACCAATTGGTATAATAAAAGTGATTATAATTTAATTGCTCGCTTGTTCCATAAAAAAAACGGCCGTATAAGGCCGTTTATGAAAAACATTAATTAACAAAAAATAAAACTAACTCTCCAGTGAAAACACCAGGTGTTTCAAAATAAGTACCTTTAAGCTGAAAAACTGCCGATGCTTACAGATGGCCCGCTACATCATCTGGTACTTCGTCGTCTGGTTCATCGAACTCAACAGGCGTGTAACCCGGCTCTTTGGATTTTTCAAGTTCTTCCTCAAAAGCCTTGACAATCCTGTCCTGAATCATCTGTCTGCAATGGGCATTGATGGGATGAGCTATGTCGGCGTGTAATTTCATCCTGCCTTTCATATCCTTCTTGGCTCTTTCCTCGCCAAGGGATGCTCCGCAATTGTTGCAGAATCTGGCACGAAGATGATTCTTCCCGCCGCATTTTGGACAATGGTCACTCATTTTTCGCGATGGCATTGCGACAAAATAACCATTAGTTCCCATGATAACCTTGATGTCGCGAATTACATACGCGTTATCGATGGTCATCGAACAAAATGCTTTGAGCCTTTCGTCTTTGTTAGCAATTAACTTTACTCTGACTTCTGTAATCTCCATAACAGGCGCCTCAAAAAACTACCATTCATTGCTGATAATTATAATATTATAGCAGCCGAGCGAATCAATCTCTCGCCGGAAACATTCAATATCCCGGCAGTCTTTTCCATCGTAGACAACAAACAATGCTGAACCACTGCCGCTAAGGCATACGGGCAACCTTGTTATCTCCTTTATTTTTACCTGTAATAGAGCTAGCCTATTATCCAGCGCAAAACACGTTTTGGCAAGCATATTCACGCACATTTTTTGGATTATATCAATTTTGCCTTCACGGATATATTCCCGGATTTGAAGCCTAAAAGAGTTAAAACTCGCCATATCTTCCTCAAATGCTTCATAAACCCTTTTAGTAGATATGTTTATATCAGGAAGCACCAGGATAGCGTTAAAGTCAGGCTTTTTATCTATCTTTTCTACTTTCTCCCCTCTGCCAGTACATAGAGCTAAAGGCCCATTCAAAAAAAATGATACATCGCTGCCCAGTTTGGCAGAAAGTTCATAAATAATTCCTTCGTTTAATATTTCGTTATGCAATTTGTTCAGTGCAAGCAATGTTGTCGCCGCATCGCTGCTGGCACCGCCAAGCCCTGAACCTGCCGGTATATTTTTGGTTAGTTTGATTTTTGCGGAAGGTTTTTTATCGATTGTTTTGTAAAAAAGTTCAGCAGTTTTATAAACCAGGTTCTCTTTTCCATCAGGCGACCACAGACCATCGCAGGAAAATTCTAACTTTTCGTTTTCAGTCATCTCAAAACGCAGCTCATCGTAAAAAGCGATTTTCGCCATAATTGTTTCGAGGTTGTGATAACCGTCCGCTCTTTTATCGCCGATTAGAAGAGAAAGATTTATTTTTGCCGGCGCTCTCGCAAGCAAAACATTTTCCGAAAACTCAAATTGTGGAAGTATCTTAGGCGTCATTTTAATCCGGCAGAAAACTAACTATTAATTTTTGATTGTCTATCGTAATTTTTTCAATTTTAAGATTGCGATGATTAAACGAAAACTCAGGTTCAATTTTATCATCGCTGAAAACCATTCCTGCATAACTTACAAAATTAACATCCGCAGAAGAACCCGCGATTTCATAAAGAACTCTTTCGCGTATCAGGTCTTTCGCGAATGGAATGCTGCTCGTACCTGCCTGTATTTCTGATAAACCCGCGTTAAACCCTTTTTTATCGACAGTTGGTTTCAGCACAGCCGTTATAACGAAATCGTGATTTCGGTACTTCGTTTTCGCTGTAAGTAAAATCCTTCCGCTTTTAAAAGTAATACTAACATCTGAAAACCCCGCCCGCTTCAAACTCTTGGCGTCAAGATGTCTTGCCACGATATCATTGATGCCTTCTTCGCTGAAAACTATTTCAAATGGCGTGCCTAACTGTGATTTATTGTAAAATTCAGGCAGAATAATATTAGTAAGATACTGGCTAACCTGATGGTCTTCGATAAAATTTACTGTCCGAAAATGTGCCGGAGTTCTGAAAAGGCCCGTAAACCAAATCGCAAATAACAAAATTAAAAATAAACCCGTGAAAACACAAATTATTCTGAATTTCCGGCTTTTCAGGAGTTTTTTTATACCGCCGTTATTTAATTTTTTTTCCATTACATCCTTGCCAAAGGAAATTTAATGCTTATATTGTTATTCTCGTTTTTAATAGCTTAAATCAGAGAATTATATATTAACTGAAAGGTATAGGATGGCAAGTCATTTTGCAGACCGTATTTGTAAAGCTGTAAAGGAAAAGAAAACTCCGTTGATTGTGGGTCTCGACCCCGTATATTCACGTCTGCCAAAGGCAATTCGCAGCCAAAAAGGAATGAACGACAGCAAAAGTGCCGCCGCTTCCATCGATGCAGTTCTCGATTATAGCATGAAAGTACTCAAAATTATTGCCCCGCTCGTACCTGCCGTGAAGATTAATATCGCTTTCTTTGAAAAATATCTCTGGGAAGGCGTTGAAAGCTATTATTCATTAATCAGCGAAGCACAGGACCTCGACCTCGAAATCGTTGGCGACGTCAAACGAGGCGATATCGGCCACACCGCTCAAAGCTACGCACTCGCTCATCTCCAGAATCCTGAACTTAAAGGATTTGAAGATGTCCTCGCCGCAGATGCGATTACAATAAATGGTTTTGCAGGCTCAGAAGGCATTCTTCCTTTCGCCGAAATAGCAGACAAGCAGGGCAAAGGCGTTTTCGTTTGGGTTCGCGCAAGCAATCCTTCTGCCGCCGTTATTCAGGATTTCGCAGACGCCTCCGGAATGAAAATGTATGAAAAGCTCGCCGAAATTACAGCCGAAATAGCAAATCAGTCCGCGAGAATTGGCACAAGCGGCTATAGCAATATCGGAATGGTCGTCGGCGGAACAACCAGCGAGCAGACCGCCGCGCTTCGCCAGAAATACGGAAAAATTATTTTCCTCGTTCCCGGCTTTGGCTCACAGGGCGCAACCGCCGCTGATTGCATGAAATTCTGCAAACCGGATGGCACAGGCGCTCTGATTAACGCCTCAAGATCGATTATCTATGCTTACGAAGATGAAAAATATATCACCCAGTTCGGCGACAATTGGGAAAAATGTATCGAACAGGCCGTCCTCGACGCCAAAATCGAACTTGCAAAAGCATAATAAAAATTCAGAGCCCTGAGCGTTAGCGATGGGTAAATAAATGGTGGCTTTAGCCCACACGGAAAAATGAATACGGATTTTTTGAAAGACAGGGTCGTTGTCATAATGGGGCTGGGGGTTTTTGGCGGTGGTGTTGATACCGCTAAATTCGCGGCCCGATTTGCAAAGAAGGTCATTGTTACAGACAAAGGCGATGACAAGAAGCTCGCAGGCTCAATTAAGGAACTCCGGCAGTTTAAAAATATTGAGTTCCACATCGGCGGCCATCAAATTTCCGATTTCACAGATTCCGATATAATCATCGTCAATCCCGCCGTCGATGAGGCAAACGAATACATTGACGCCGCTAAAAGCAAAAACAAAATCATTACATCGCAGATGGAAATTTTCTTCCGGCTCTGCCCCGCAAAAATCGCCGCTATAACAGGCTCAAACGGCAAAAGTACGACAACCGCTCTGACCGCGCATCTCCTGAAAAATTATAAAAACGGAAATGTCTGGCTCAGCGGCAACATTGGCAATCGTCCGCTTCTGGAAACGCTCGATCAAATTAAACCCAGCGACATTGTCGTACTCGAAATTTCCAGCTTCCAGCTTGAGCAGCTTGCAAGAATCAAAAAATCTCCCTGCATCGGCTGCATAACAAACATCGCCCCCAATCATCTCGACCGCCACAAGACAATGGAAAATTATTGCGCTGCGAAGGAAAACATTCTCCGCTTCCAGAACAAAGATGATGCCGCCGTCTTGAACGCTTATGACCCGAAATGTATCGAGTGGTACGAAAAATATAAAAACAAAGGCCGCAAATGTTTCCTCTTCGACAGGGAAAAATTAGACAGCAGATTGACCGATGTCTTCAAACTCCCCGGAAAAGCGAACCGCGAGAATCTCGCCGCCGCTGTTACCATCGCTCATTTCTTCGGCCTCAAAGACGAAGACCTGATTGATTCCGTCGCAAGTTTCACATCTCTGCCTCACAGACTCCAGCTCGTCGGCACTGTCAACGGCGTTAGATATTACAATGATTCGATTGCGACAACTCCTGAAAGTACCGTTGTAGCTATCGAGGCATTTAGCGAACCGAAAATTTTAATTGCAGGGGGGTATGATAAAGGACTTCCCTTTGACGCGATGGCAAAAGCGATTAGCGGCAAATTGAAAGCATTGATTTTGATTGGCGTAACCGCCGACAAGATTGAGGAATCTATAAGAAAGACTGGAATCGTTCCGCCAATTCACAGGGAAAAAACTTTTGCCGATGCCGTCAGCAAGGCCAAAGAACTTTCTGCTCCCGGCGATGTGGTTTTAATGAGTCCCGCCTGCGCAAGTTACGATATGTTTGTTAATTTCGTCCAGCGCGGCAACATCTTCGCCGACCTCGTCGCAAAACTGAAATAACATTCCCAAATCTCCAACGGGGAGCCTACCCTCGATGATTGGATGGTTTTCTGATATGCCGAAAATTGCGCAAAAATAAAGAGGTCGGACCGTCCGACCTCTTGGGCTGGTGTTTGTTCTTTATACTTTTCAGCGTATGCGCCAAACCCAGCATTCTCAATAATAATATAACAAAAAAACCCCCTCCAAGTCAAGAAATTTCAAAAATTTCTTATATAAATCCATTCACATTATCGGACACAATTTTTCCCTTTTACGTACTTCCCGAAATGCAAAATCGGTATTAAAGCGGAACATAAAATTTTATTTCACTTCAAGTTAACTCGTATCCGTCATTTGACGAATTCCAGATTGTTAACTTTTTTATGGAGCAGCAAAATGAACGGAATGAACGGATCTGACAGACGCAGAGAAAAAAGATTAAGTTATCATTGGCCGGTTTGGTTCGCCGAGGATTTCACAGATAAATTATTTCAGGGTCAAATGGTAGATATAAGCAGCGGCGGGGCTGCATTCACATGTTTGGCAAATGAATCGCCGTATCCCGGTCAATATATAACCACAAGATTCAGCGTACCCCGCTGCGGCCAGGAAAACTCCTTCGAACTTGAAAGTCATATCCGCAATGGATTTGTGTGCAGAGTTGACCACATCAGTTCTGTTATGAGAAAAATCGCTATTCAATTCGCGATGCCTTTATCATTTAAGCCCGGCGAACAAAACGAAGTAGAAGAACCGCAGCTTGAAACAGTTGAGGTCTAAATTTTGGTCTAAAGCATTGTCTTGCCAATAATACATTTCAAATACCCCACAAATAACCGGACACAAAATTAGTCTGTTTTTCCTGTCGCAACGAGGTATAATACTCTTGCTATGGCAGAAAACGAAAAAACGATTCCAAAATCACTAATGACCGCCGGTCCCACTCTGCATTACAGTCATGCAAACGTCAGTGGGTGCTATTTCCTCGCGGTTTGCGTGTATTATTTCACCGCAGTATTCTGGTCAAAACTCCTGACCGGCAAACTCGTTTGCCCCGTATTTCCCGGCCCGATTTACCTTGAAAAATTAATATTCTCTCCGTTAAGCATTTTTGAATATCCCGCACAAATCTTTGTAATGGGTCTTCTTCTCGGAATTTTAATTGCAGTTCCAATCCTTGCTTCTCAGCTAATGAGTTTCAAATACAGTTTGTTGTTTATTATTACTTTGGCTTTCGTAGCCGGCCTGCCGGGACTTGCCATTGCTGTTCTGCTCGGCGCTTTCGCTGCCGCGGTTAGACCGCTTCGTTTCAGGTCTCGAATCATCGCTTTCGTTTTGTGCACGTCGCCTACCCTGATTTACTTTGGTCTTTTCGGCGGTGCGAAAAATACAGATAGTCTCAAATGGGCAATGTCGTACGCGCCGTGGTTTGACGGTTTTCTAAACGCGATGGCTTTAGCCGGTCTCGTTTTGCTTATCGGCCATTTTACACGTTATAGACCCAGTCTTATCTGGACAACCTCTTTCGCCGTTCTGACTATTACTGTTTTCGTTTTTCAGGATGGAATAAATCTTTCCGAACTCGATTACCAGCTTTACATCGCAAACAATAATCCTGAAACTGTAAAGGAATTTCAAAACATCAGTATTGCCGATGGTCTGGATAATGTTCTCAAAAGCCCAAAAAGAAATAGTTATTTCCAGCCCCCGTTTTACCCGGTTGAAACTATTGCTTTGAGAGGGGTACTTAAAAGGGAAATCCAGAACCGTCTCCTCCTCGACCGCTGGCCGGAATGGTTCCACGGATCAGGCGCAACTGCTTATCAGGGCCGCAGACGCCAGTTATTGAGGCAATACGATAAATTCATTTCGCCCGACAAACAATGGTGGAAACCCGAAATCCTGCACAGCACGCTTTTAAAAAGCAGGGCAAGAATCAGAAGAATGCCAATCGCGCTTTATTATAAAGCGATGCTCAGCGAACTTTCTCCAGAACTGAATGTTCTCGTTGAAAAGGAAGTTCTGCATTTCTACGATGATTATCCTCACCGTGAAAATCTTCCGATTTGGCACAGGCTCTTTTCCGAATTTCCCGATAGTCCCGAATCAATCGAGGCACGCTGGCGAAGAGCGATTCATCTTGCCGGAATGGAAGAATTCACGCACGCTCAGGAAATGACAGACCAGGGTCTTGCGATGATTGAAAAGCAGTTGGAAAAAATCGCCGGAATGTCCTTAAACGAAGCCGAATCTATCATTCGAAAACCTTCAAAAACAGTAATTACAGAATACGACCTGAAAAGACTCAAAAGAAAATTCCAGTATCTTCAATCTCTTATCAGCAATGGAAATTTGAGTTCTGATAAATTAAATCGTCGGCTCACAGCAGAATTTATTCTCCTCAATCCGCACGATGTCTATTACAAAAAGCAGCTTGATTATCTACTCGAACAGGCCGGCCCAAACAGCCCCCTGGCAGACAACATCATACTTGCCCAAACAATGCTCATTTCAGATGTAATTCAAAGAGCTGAACAGCTTGGCAAAGTCGCGAAAAATTTCCCCGGCACCGATGGCGGAGTCCATGCGAAATTTGAACAGGCATCTGTAAAACTGACTATCTGGAAAGAGCAGCAGCTCAGTGATGGCGAAAAAGAAAAATACCTCGCGGAAGCACAATCCGGCCTCCAGATTTTCCTCAAAGATTACCCCAATAGCTACTTGGCCGAAATGGCTCAGGAAAAGTTATCGGTCCTTCCTTCTAAATAGCATCAAAAGGCCTGTTTTCAGTTATTTATCTTTCCCTTTTTACCAAATTTGACTTTTTAGCGTAATTTTAGTATAATAAACCTATAATGCAGAGCAGAATTATTATAGATACAATAAAGCCCCAGGCTCAGGTATTACTGATAGGCCGAGCCGACAGAACAGTTATTGATATGACCGCAAGCGATGATATACGGTTTCAAAACTGTCGGGACATCTCAGAGGCAATTAACACCTGCGCTCCAAATCAATTCGATGTTATCGCGATAAACACAGAGGCTTTAGATAAAAATCTCAATCTCTCCCTTAAAAAACTCCGTCAGGCAAATCCCGATTCCAAAATATTTCTGCTCGCGCAAATGTGGCAGGAACCCCTCGCCGCTCATATCGTCTCCGAATCTTCGAACGGTACAAAACTTCTCGACGATTATTATATTTGCCCGATAGTCATCTCAACAAAAAAAGAAGAGCAAACACAATCAGCCGAATCGCCTGAAGATATTCCCATTCAGCAGCAGCATCTTGAGCGGATTGCGATTCTCGAAAAACTCGTGATGGAAGACGAACTGACCGGAGTAAAAAACAGAAGATACGTAAGAGAATTTCTTCGCCAGATAATCGAGCACGCCAAGCAGTTATCCCTCCAGGTAACGCTTCTGATTTTCGATATCGATAACTTCAAACAATATAACGACCTTTACGGCCATCCCGTCGGCGATAATATTCTAAAGCAGGCCGCAGTGCTTATGCAGAAGTGCTGCAGAAAACAGGATGTCGTCGGCAGAATCGGCGGCGATGAGTTTGCCGTGGTTTTCTGGAATCTGCCCGGCGAAAATATAATCGGACTCGATACCGCCGCGCAGGAAGACAGAAGACGAATCGAAAGCGAGCATCCTACACAGGTAATAAATATCTGCGAAAGATTTAGAAATGAAATTAATACGACAGACCTGCCCGCCCTTGGCGTTTATGGAAAAGGAACGTTAACAATCAGTGGCGGACTCGCCACATTCCCTCGCGATGGATCAACCGTAATGCAGCTCTTCGACCAGGCCGATAAAGCTCTCCTCGAAGCAAAACGCAGCGGAAAAAACAGAGTATATCTCATCGGCGGCTCAGACTCCAACCAACATTAAATTTCTGCAAAACATTCCGCAAAACCATAATCCCCTTAATCGTAACAAATCGCCTACAAATTGGCATAAACCAATTGTGTTTAGCCCCCGCACCCGTGGCGGGGGTTTGTATGGGCGAACCTATGTGTTCGCCAAAAAATTGTTTAGCCGTTGTTGTAGCATTGCGCAAACCCCTTCGGGGCCGGCACGGCAACGTTTGTCATTCCCGTGAAAACGGGAATCCAGAATTATTTTTATTTTTTTGGAGAATATATGGAGACACCGAAAGATTATGAAAATCTAACTAGACGAACACAGGGACTTTTTGACCTTTTTGATCATACTTTAGGACAACTTGTATGAATCAGGTTAATTGGATGTTAGCTATAAATACTGGTGCTTTGCTTTGGTTTGTAGGCATGTTAGATAAATTTATTATCAATAATCAATTGTTTCTTAAGTGGTGGGTTCTATTGACAATAATTAGCCTTTTGTTTCCTTTAATTATTCTATATAAATTCCGTATTTTTCTTTTCAGACTTAATTTAGAATTAAAAAATGCAAAGCTAAAATTTAATGATGGTGGCTTTGAAAAATTAAATCTCGATAAATTTTTTAATATGTCTAATAAGGTACCCTCGTCAATAGCAGGTTATATAGCGGATTTCTTTTTTGGGATTGGTATGATTTCTATGGTTAGTTATATTTTAACCTTTTTTATACAATTAAAATAGGTTCTTTGTCTTTGCAAATATGGGTATACATATTTCCATATTCGACGTTGGACGTTCAACTGTTCGATGCCTGCCCCGTATGATTTCTTAAAAGTTTGCAGACACCAATATAAGTATTGCCAGATTTGCCGGAATATTAGATTACGATTCATAGAAGAAATCATATCGGGGTTCAAATTCTTTATTGCTTTAAAGCCTGCCCCCGCACCCGCCTGTCCTTCGTAGCTTTGGCGAAGTAGGATGGCGGGGGAGTAAATTAAAATTAATACAGCGTTCTTCTAAATCCTCCATAAATCTTTTACTGCTTAAAAAAACTAAATTCAGAGCCATGAGCGTTGGAGCTTGCGGAAACCCTTGTAAGGGTGAGCGATTGGTCTTCCATAAGCGTGCTTCGTCATTTCAATCGGCTTGGAATGGATGTTTCTTGAGTTTCACAGCGGCCGCTCGTCATTTCGACCGAAATGAGTCGTAGGACGAATGAAGTGTTGGAGCGAAGCGAAAGTCCTCGAATCTTTAGGATTTTGTTAGAGCAAAGCGGAAACCTTGAAAACAAAATCAGAGGGGGTAATCCTGCGTTTAAAAAACTTTGGGCTTACTTTCGAGCAATCGGGTGATAAAAATAGTCTCGGCCTCCGGCCGAATCCTCAACTTTTCACTTTTAGTTTTTCACTTTTCACTAAATTTTACATCTCTGTGTTCTCTGTGAACTCTGTGGCTTAATCGCTGAGTAGTAATCATATTGCGTCAATAGTCGATTATTATATACCCTGAAACACCTCAAACAGAGGCTTATTTTGATACCAAAATCTTATCATTTTTTTCAATTTTTCATCAAATTAGATTAAAAATTTTGAATTTTCTTCAATTATTTTTAAATTCATTCTAAGTTGTTTTAAATTAAGTACTTATCGTTTAAAAAATTGCCATAAGTCCTTTGTTTACGTACTTCGAGCGTCGTCTTTAGAATTCGGTTTTTTTGCCGTAAGTCCTTATTATCAGTACTGGAAAACGCCATAAGTCTTTTATTTACGTGGTGCGCGCAAGTTTTTAATGGATATTATAACACCTAAATCCAATGTTAATTCGTTAAATATATTATGGTTTTTAATCACAACTAACCGAAATATAGATAATTAGAAAAATGTTGAAACGATTTTACGGAGGTTTTTATGTTTGGCATTCAGGATAAATGGGTTTCACTCGTTTATATTCTCTGTCTCTTAAGCACTATCCTTTGCGTGGTTTATGGCTTTTTCGCCTGGAACAAAGGCGCTACGGAAATTAAGCCCGAAGACAAACGCTGGGCCGCCGAGGAAGACAAAGTAGAGGAAAAGCTCTAATCTAAGTTCTTTAAAATAAATGGATTTATAACTGGAGGCATAAATAATGAATATGTTTGTTTTAGCAAATACTGTGGGGGTTGGCACAATACTGGCAGTTATAATTTATTTGCTGCTCGTAGTTTATCTCGGTTTTCTCGGCTATAAAGGCACAAAAAGCGCGACGGATTATCTCGTTGCCGGCCGAAAAGCTCATCCTTTTGTAATGGCCCTAAGTTATGGCGCCACCTTCATTTCCACATCGGCAATCGTCGGTTTCGGCGGGGCGGCAGGCCTCTTTGGAATGAGTGTTTTATGGCTGACTTTTTTAAATATATTTGTCGGCATTTTCATTGCTTTTGTTTTTCTTGGCGGCCCGGCCCGCAGAATGGGCCATATCCTTGATGCCCATACATTTCCAGAACTTTTAGGCCGCAGGTATCAAAGCAAATTTATTCAGGTCGCCGCTGGATTCATTATTTTCTTATTTATGCCGTTGTATGCCGCGGCAGTTTTAATCGGCGGAAGCGAGTTTTTATCGACGCAATTATCTGTAGATTATAATGTTGCGTTATTTGTATTCAGCGTCATTACCGCAGCCTACGTAATTATGGGCGGCCTCAAAGGCGTTATGTACACAGACGCTCTTCAGGGCGCAATTATGTTTATTGGAATGGGAATTGTGCTTTGCTGGACTTACGTAAAAGTCGGCGGAGTAACAGAAGGCCATCAGGCGCTTACAGATATGGCAGTTCTCGTTCCCGGCAAATTAAAAGAGATGGGCCATCAGGGCTGGACGGCTATGCCGCTTTTTGGTTTTGGCGACAAGAAGTTCGACCTGTGGTGGATTGTAATTTCTACAATCACAATGGGTGTGGGTATTGGTGTTCTGGCCCAACCTCAGTTAATTGTTAGGTTTATGACCGTTAAGAGCAAAAGAGAATTAAACAGGGCAGTCCCCACCGGCGGTATTTTCATTTTAATGATGACCGGCGTTGCCTTTACAGTTGGTGCGTTGTCGAACGTATATTTCAGCAAACACGGCCCGCAGATGACCGGCCGAGTTACAAAAGTTATAGATGAGCAAAAAGGATTTGCTGTTCTCCAATTAATGGAAAAAGACAAAACCGGCGCATGGCTCGATATCGAAGGCAAAATGGCTCCGGTTAAACTCACAGGCGAAACTATTGGCAATACTGTACTTAGCAACGAAGATGTTGCCATCGTCTCCGGCAGGAGCATTTCTGCGGTTTACGCAGGAGGCAACGCGGGACAAATCATTCCTTTATATGTAACTTCCGCAATGCCGAAATGGTTCGGAATTATTTTCCTGCTGACTTTGCTTTCGGCCGCGATGAGTACTTTATCGAGTCAGTTTCACACAATGGGTACAGGTATGGGAAGAGATATATACGAGCAATTAGTTCCTAACCACGGCGGAACCACCGGTATTACGCGATGCGCTATTGTCGTTGGATTGGTTATAGCGGTAACGCTTGGTTATTTTTTCCAAAAGAGTCCTATCATTATTGCAAGAGCAACAGCGATATTCTTCGGTCTTTGTGCATCAGCATTTTTGCCTGCATTTTTCGGCGGGTTGTTCTTCAAGAGAATGACTAAAGCAGCGGCGATAGCATCTATGTTTACCGGTTTTGCCGTTACTTCATTCTGGCTTCTCTTTGTAAAAGCTCAGGAAGCCGGCGACATTGGAATCGTTCAGAAATTTACAGATGGCAAAACCAGTATCTTGGCAAATTGCCCCAATTGGCCTGTTGTTGATCCTCTTGTTGTTGCGCTTCCGATTTCAATTGCGGTTGCTGTTATTGTATCATTAATTTCTAAGCCGCCGAAAAAAGAGCATCTGGATAGATGTTTTGCGAAATAAATAATTGTTAAAAATTACAAAGATGTTGAAAAGGTAAACTTATCTGATAATATGAAAACATCAATTGTTTTTATGGAGAAAAACATGAAGAAAGTATGGACGCTTTTAGTTTGTTTGATCACAGCTATAATTTTCAACTCAATTTCTTTTGCCCAAACTACCACACCTCCCCCTGAGACTTCAACGGTCGGCACAATACAACCCCAGTCCGGTTTTGAACAATTCAGAAACTGGTTTCATAACCCTACAGATTGGCTGACTATGGGTGCTGATTTGAGAGTGCGGTATACATACGGCTGGAACCTTGACACTTTGAAAAGTGATACGTTAAACGGCCGAGCAAGCAAATGGGCGTGGTATCAAAACCGAACAAGATTGTGGCAAAAATTCAAACTTCACGATGATGTGGATTTCAATATCAGATACACCTGGGAATTTCGAGTTTGGGATTCTCCGGAACGCAAAAATGGAAATGGAGGCGCTGCCGAAGTTAGAACTCACAGTACAGATTTCGGTGAAATCGTATTTGACAATTTTAATTTGACCGTACGAAATTTAGGCAATATGCCGTTAACAATGGTCGCAGGCAGACAGGATATTATGCTCGGCGAAGGATGGCTGATAGCGGATGCGACACCGCTTGATGCCGCCAGGACTGCCTATTTTGACGCATTGCGTTTTACTTATGCGATACCCGGCAAAGATAAGACAACTTTGGATTTGATTTATGTTGAAAATCGCGCATCTGAAGACTGGGCACTTCAACCGATAAACAATCGCGGTACGGTAATTACCCAGCAGGATGAAAGAGCAGTCATAGCATACTTGACAGATAAATCCAATCCCAATATGACATTAGAAGGTTACTTTATTTTAAAAAATGATAACCCTATAGATTATAATCCCGTAGCCGGTTTCTTGTCGCCGGCACCGAACGGCCGTGATAGACTGCCTAACTCATGGAGCAAGAAAGCCACCATATATACCTTCGGCGGTGCGTTATCAGGCCCTCTCGGTAAAAGTGAACATTGGAAATACAGAACAGAAGCTGCTATTCAGACGGGTACCAAACAGGATCAGCGCGGTAACAGAGATATGCAGAATCTAATGGCGTTCGGTACCAATAACAGACTCGAATACCATTTCAACGACGCCAGGAAGAACAGACTGCGTGTCGGTTTAGAATATCTTTCAGGCGATGACCCAGGCAGCAATAAAAATGAAGCATTTGACCCGCTCTGGGGTGAATGGCCGAGAAATAGTGAAATTCTTCTTTATACCTATAATCTTGAAACTATGGTTGGAGAAGTAACAAATCTTTACAGGCTTGGTTTTGGCCACAGCATTCAGCTCACCGAAAAACTGTCTATGGATACGGATTATCATCTGCTTTGGGCTGCTGAGAACAGCCTCAAAGATGTCCCTAATCATCCAAGCGGTTTAGGATGGTCAGATTCTGGAAAGATGAGAGGACAACTCGGTTCATTGGTGTTTAAATATAATGTTAGCAAGAACCTCAAAACGCATCTTTGGCTTGAAGCCTTTCAGCCAGGCGACTACTATGCAAGTACAAGCAGAGATATGGTGTATTTTATGAGAATAAATATGGATTATACTTTCTAAAAACTTAAAATATCCAACTTAAAGCCCGGCCATAAGGTCGGGCTTTTTTATTGAATTTATCACAACATTCGATATACTATGGTTTTAGGTTTAACCAGAAGGTTCAGAGATGATTTGGAATGAAGAATTCGAGTGTATGCCGCCTGCCGAACTTAAAAAAGTGCAGTCGGAAAGATTAAAAAAACTTGCATCTTATGTCTATTCAAATTGCCCGGTTTATAAAGATAGGTTCGATAAAACAGGAGTAAAACCGGATTCAATTCGTTCAATCGATGATATTAAAAAACTTCCGTTCACAACTAAAATCGACATGCGCGATAATTATCCTTACGGTCTTTTCAGTACAGACCAGAAGGAAGTTAAAGAGATTCACGTCTCCAGCGGTACAACAGGCAATCCAACCCTCGTCGGCTATACTAAAGATGATATAAAATTATGGGGCGAAGTAATGGCTCGCTGTCTGGCTTGTGCGGGAGCCCAGCCGGGCGACACTGTTCAAAATGCCTATGGCTACGGACTATTCACAGGCGGTCTTGGCGTTCATTACGGCGCATTGGAAATGGGACTTAGAGTAATTCCAATGTCTTCGGGTCAAACACAGAGACAATTGAAAATTATGCAGGACTTTGCGCCGAAGTTAATCACCTGCACGCCAAGTTATGCACTTTTTATGGCTGAAGAAGCCAAAGATATGGGCATCGACCCGAGAAACGGAAATTGGAAAATCGGTGTGTTCGGAGCAGAGCCGTGGACAGAAAAAATGCGCAAGGAAATTGAAACTGCTTGGAACATGCTCGCCACGGATATTTACGGCCTTTCGGAAATAATCGGCCCCGGCGTCGCGCAGGAATGTCCGCACAAGGACGGTCTGCATATTTTCAGCGATGTGTTTTATCCTGAGATTATTAACCCTGACAGCGGAGAAGTTGTCGCTGAAGGTCAAGATGGCGAATTGGTAATTACGACATTAACCAAGCAGGCGATACCGCTGATTAGATACCGAACAAGAGACATCGTAAGCATACGCTATGATAAATGCAAATGCGGCAGAACCAGTCCCCGTATCAGCAAAATAAAAGGAAGAACAGACGATATGATTGTCGTTCGAGGTATTAACGTATTCCCATCACAGATTGAACATGTTTTACTCGGAATTGATGGAACTGAGCCGCATTATCAAATCATCGTTGACAGGCAACAGCATCAGCTCGATGAAGTTGAGGTTCTTGTCGAAGTGAACAGCAGAATGTTCAGCGATGAAGTCAAAAAGCTCGAAGAACTCAAGCGAAAGATTAAAAAGGAAATCAGTGCTGTGTTGTCCATCGGAGCCAAGGTTACGCTTGTCGAGCCGAAGACAATTGAAAGAAGCATGGGCAAAGCGAAAAGAGTAATTGATAAACGTCAAATGTAAGGACACACAAATGAAGATTAAACAAATTTCAATATTTCTTGAGAACCGCAAGGGGAGGCTTTACGATGTCTGCTCACTGCTTGGTCAAAAAGATATAAATATCCGTGCGCTCAACGTTGCTGAGACTGAATCTTTCGGCATTCTCAGAATTGTTGTAAATAAACCGGATGCCGCAGTCAAGGTGCTTGCCGATGCAGGTATTGTGGCCAAGATTACGGACGTTATCGCGGTAGAAGTTGAGGACCGGCCCGGCGGTCTTGCGCATATTTTGAAGGCATTGGCCGATGAGGATGTAAATATAGAATATATGTACGGCTTTGTTGAGAAATCATCTGATAAGGCGCTTATGGTGTTTCGCTTCGATGATGCCGATAAGGCGGCGGCAATTCTGAAAAAACATAATATTAAAATTGTTACCGAGCAGGGCGTAAGGGAGCTTTGATAATGGAAATTCGTTACTGGAACAAAGAAGTTGAAACAGCAGACAGAGATACAATCAGGCAGATTCAGCTGCAAAAGCTTAAAACCATAATAACAGCGGCATTTAAAACACCTTTTTATTCGAAGCGTCTTCCTGCTGCCGGTGTTAAGTCTGCTGACGATATTAAAAGCGTCGATGACTTGCAAAAAATTCCGTTCACGATGAAAGATGACCTTCGCCAAAGTTATCCGAAAGGTCTGCTTTCTGTTGATACAAGCGAAGTTGTCAGGGTTCATACATCAAGCGGCACAACTGGAATTCCGACTGTGATTTACCTCTCGGCAAAAGACCTCGATGCCGCTACTGACCTGATGGCAAGGAGCATAACAGGCACAGGTGCCGACAAAAGCGATGTATTACAGAATATGATGAGCTATGGCTTATTCACCGGCGGATTGTGTATGCATTACGGTGCTGAGCGCGTAGGGATGATGGTAATACCTGCGGCGAGCGGAAACACGAAAAGACAAGTTCAGCTTATGAAGGATTTTCGTACTTCTGTTCTGCACATCACACCAAGCTATCTGCTTCATATTCATTCCAGGCTTGCTGAATTTGGAATTTCACGAAGCGATTTGGCACTAAAAAAAGCATTTATCGGTGCCGAGCCTCATTCTGAAAATACACGCAAAAAAATCGAAGAGCTTTACAACATTGACGCATATAATTCTTACGGCCTTAGCGAAATGAACGGGCCGGGAGTTGCGTTTGAATGTGTTTATAAAAATGATTTGCATCTCTGGGAAGACGCGTACATAGTTGAAATAATAAATCCGAAAACAGGTGAGTTACTGCCGGATGGTCAGGAAGGCGAAGTCGTGCTGACAAATCTTGTCCGCAGTGCGATGCCTCTAATGCGTTATAGAACACGAGACCTTGCATTTCTGCATACCGAGCCTTGTCAATGCGGCAGAACGCACAGAAGATTATCGCGTATTCTCGGCAGAACCGATGATATGCTTATAATCAACGGCGTAAATGTGTTCCCATCCCAGATTGAAGAAGTGATAATGAAGATTCCGGAAGTCGGAACGAATTACCAGATATTTGTCGAAAAGCAGGGCGCTCTCGACCGCCTTGTTGTGAAAGTCGAACTGTATCCGAAAATGTTCTTAGGTGAAGCCAAGCAGATTGATAATTTAAAATCCAAAATTGCGGATGAGCTGAAGGCTTCGATTACCATAAAACCCGCAATCGAATTGCACGAGCAGGGTGCTCTGCCTGCGTTCGAAGGAAAAGCCGTTCGTGTCGTTGATACGCGTGAGAAATTATAAAGGAATATGATATGTCAAAACAGCTTCATGTATTTGTGGAGAACAGGCCGGGCAGGCTTGAGGTTATTACGGAAAATCTTAGAAAAGCGAATATAGATATAAGAGCATTTGCAATCCAGGACAGGGGCGATTTCGGTTTGATGAAATTGCTTGTGGACAAACCTCAGGATGCGTATCTGTCATTGGCTGATTTGGGATGTGCATGCGCGTTGAAGGATGTGCTTGCTGTATCGGTTCCCGACCAGCCGGGCAATTTACACAAATTATTAGGTGCGCTTTCGAAGAATAATATCAATATAATTGATGCCCACGGTTTTGTTCTGCAGCCGAGCAAGACGGGAATCTGCATTCTTGAAATTGAAAACCTGGCGCAAAGCAATGCACAGCAAGTAGTTGAACAGGCCGGCTTTGAAGTTCTCGATGACAGCAGAATCTATAATCTTTGATTTTTGCGTGTTTATAAATTTTAGGTTTGAAATTTGAGGCATATCCGTATAAAACTATGCGTTCATCTTTCAGGGCTCGTAGCTCAGCGGTAGAGCAGTGGACTCATAATCCATTGGTCCAAGGTTCGAATCCTTGCGGGCCCAATAACCCATTTTGGGGAATAGTGTAACGGTAGCACGAGTGGCTCTGAACCATTTAGTCAAGGTTCGAATCCTTGTTCCCCAGTTTCTTAAAGAGGAGTTGTGAAGTCGCAAATCGCCATTTAGGTGTTTTTTGGCCTATTTCCCCGCATATTTGCTTTCGTGAGAGTTACTTTGTATATATTCAATGGAGCTTTACAGTTCACAAATCCAGGGAAGGTACAATCATCCAAATGGGTTAGTTTTATGGGGGCTTTTTTATGGGCTGGCGAAGCAAATTTCTATTTATGTTAATTATATACTTTGCGGGTTTTGCCACTGCGATTTACTATCTTGCACCTCAGGGCAACTGTTCTGATGCTGATAATGAGCGGAGAACCGCCAGGGTGGCAGCTTTAAACGACTATGGCCATAAGGCTTATGGTAAAGTGGTCGCGGGTTTATCAGGCCTGCGCCAATATGACTATAAAGCTGCCTACAATCGAGGTGTAGAATCGTTTAATAATTTGAAGGATAAGTACGAATCTAAATCAGAAAAATCAAACGAATAATGTGATTTTCAGGTTAAAAAACCGTGTTTTCGTTTGATTTAACGACTTTTGAAGGAATTAATTCGGAATTAAAGGTTGACACAGGTTTGAATAAAACTATAATAGCATCCGTATTTTATCTGCTTCAAGGCTCGCATAGAAAGTTTAGCGGATGCGTTGCATAAGCGATACTTTAATAGCCTGAGGGCACCAGTGAGCCTGCCTTGCAGACCTGGTTGAGAGACCGGGGGGTGCTCGTGTGCCTGAGACTTTAGTGGGCGAAAGTATCCAAAAACGCGTTGGGTTCACAGCGGCTGACCTATTTTAGGCAGCCTTTTTTTATGTTGACAAATAAGGCATTTCACTTAGAATCCCCATCATCCTTTCTATTATGTTTACCATTTTTTTCAGGGGTTATTTTATGAGAAATTATATTTTATTGATCGTCCTTTTTACAGGAATCACCGTGGTCGGAGGCTGTTCTTCCGGCAAAAGCACAGCGAGAACCGATTATAATTTTTCGAATGTTTACAAAATTGCGATTATCGATGTGTTCGGCCCGTTGGGCAACGAAGGTGCCAAAAATCAAGTAGCCGATATGGTTGCCATGCAGTTACTTCAAAAAGGGTATGCGCCTATTGAAAGAGCTCAGGTGGTAAATATCTTGAATGAACAGAAATTTCAGCTTGATACCAATTCGACTCCGGAGCAGGGCGCTGTGAAAGCCGGCAAAATAATGAATGTGCCGACAGTCGTAATCGTAAACGTATCGAAGTTTACCGAAGATATTAGTATGTCCATTAAAATGATTGATGTCGAAGACGGAAGCATTCTTTGGATAGGCAACGGTACTGGAACACAAGGCAAGCTGCTCGGAACAATACTCGGTGCCGCAGCCGGTGCAGGAGCGGGTGTCATGGTCGGCGGAGATGAGACCAGCGGGAAAGTTGTTGGCGGTGTTATAGGCGGCGTTATAGGCGGGGCGGCTGGAAACCTGCTTACACCTCAGCAAGCCAAAGCTACAGAAAACGTTATCGGTAAAATCTGCAAAGATATGCCTTCAAGGATACATGTTGAACATAAAAAAGGATTGTTCGGCAAATAAATTCGCATCATACAAAGATTAAAACTTACATAATAGTATGCATTCCTGAAATGCGCGTATAACATCTCCTAATAAATTGTTGAGAATTCTTATAATCTGGTATTTCCCGAAACATTTTATGTTAAGACAGAGATTATGATTCACGTACAATCAAGTATTTCCCGAAATTAAGCCATTAATTTTATTTGTCGAAATACTTTATGACAAATCACAGACTCTAAGTAATAAGTATGCCATTTATTAGTTAGAAATTGCATTTTTTAAATTATGAATATTCTGTTGGTAGAATATGGATTATACCTTATCTAAAGAAAAAATAGCCGGACATGAGTTATTGGATCGTTTACTTCCTGGTAATGACGAACCAGTTATCAATTGGACTCAGTTGACAAAATTAATGAGTAATGATGAAGATTTTATCAAAGATGTTGTGGAAGGATGGCTTGTTGATAATCCCGCTGCAATGGATGCATTGACCAAAGCGGTCAAAGCAAATAAATTCGATGAAATGTTCGCGTTTGCTCATAAAATAAAAGGTTCAGCCGAAACTGTCAGAGGCGATTTATTAGCGCAAGCAGCTTCACTCTTTGAAACAGCAGTTGAAGAGCGCAAACTTGAGGATATTAAAATTACCTTTGCCGTTGTACAAAAAGAATTTGAAAAATTTAAATCTTTTCTATCTCGGTCAGATTGGATGGAAATCGCTAAAAATAAAACGAAAGAACTGATATGAACAGCAGTAATTTTTCAGACACAAGAAATAAAATACATTTTCCAGATTATCATAGCATCAGCATTTCGGCTGAATCGAAGGAATATTTATTTGATTTTATTGAGTCTATAAATTCAAAGCTTGAAGAACTTGAAGCGGCGGCATTGGCTTGCGAAAAGCTTAATGACCCTAAGGAAAATTTAGCCGTCGCAAAAAGGGTTTTGCATAGCATCAAGGGCGAAGCAGGAATAATAGGTATTTCAGAAATATATGAATTTTGTCATATCGCAGAATCCGCATTTGAGGAACTGAAGTTAGAGGAACTTCCCGATATGCTGCTGAATATTAAAGACTGGCTCTATAGTGCAGTGGACTATTTGAAACAGTAAAAGGATATTGAATGAAAATTCTTATTGCCGAAGACGATCTACCTTCAAGAACCTTGTTGGTAAGAATGCTGACAGGTTGGGGATATGATGTTATTGTCGCCGAAAACGGCAGCGAGGGCTGGCAGGCAATTATGGATGAAATGCCTGATATAACCGTTCTTGATTGGATGATGCCCGGCCTTGATGGTGTTAGTCTTTGCCGTTCGATTCGCAACATGAAAAATCTCCCATACATTTACATAATTATATTAACTGCGAAATGTCGAAATCAGGAGATATTGGTCGGTTTTGATGCCGGTGCAGACGATTACATTGTAAAGCCTTTTGACAGAGATATTTTATATAGCCGTATTGCAGTTGGTTCACGGGTAGTTACGTATGATAAAGAATTAATGAAAAAAAATAAGCAGCTGCAGCAATATAGTTCTGAAATGAAACAGTTGGCAGAAGAACGCTCCAAACAATTAGTTCACGCAGAAAGAATGGCTACTGTAGGCCTGCTTTCAGCCGGAATTGCTCATGAAATTAATAATCCGACAGCATTTATTTCCGGAAATGTTCAGATAATCGAAAGATATTGGAAAGACATTGAACCCAAATTAAAATCCGACGCAGATAATGAAAAAAGCCGCTCGGAAAAGATAGATTTTATTTTAGAGGAAATGCCTAAAACCATACAGGGAATGCAGTCCGGTGTGAGACGTATTTCCAAAATCGTAAACAGTTTAAAAAACTTTTGCAGAAAAAGCCAGGGCGATTTGGTCTTATGCGATATCAATATTTGTGTTGAACAGGCTCTCGAGTTATGCCGAAATGCTCTCAAAGCTCACGTTACAGTTGAAAAAAAACTGTCAGATAATCTGCCGCAGATAAAAGCGGATACGCAGCAGATTGAGCAGGTGCTGGTGAATTTATTCACTAACGCCGCAGATGCTATAGGCGCTAATGATGGAATAATGACCATTGAAACAAGAACAGATGAAGAGGCCGTAATTATTATGGTAGGCGATACAGGCCCCGGCATTGCTGAAAATATTCTTGACTCTATTCGTCAGCCCTTCTTTACCACGAAACCTGCCGGAAGTGGAACTGGATTGGGTTTATTCATAGTCCGCGGCATTATCGAAAATCATAAAGGTAAACTCAAAATTGAAAATAAATCGACTGGTGGAGCGTTGTTCACCATAACTTTACCAATTTTCCCGGAAGGCACTAAGAATGAAATCGAAAATATTAATAATTGATGATGAAGTGGAAATTTGTGATATGCTCTCGCGCCATTTCCGTTATATCGGTTATGAAGTAGATACAACTACTAATCCTATAGAGGCACTGGATAAACTCGCCGAAAATAATTTCCAGGTTGCGATACTGGATATTGTTATGCCGAAGATGAGCGGTATTGACCTTCTGAGAACTATAAGAAAGCAATATCCGATGACTCATGTTGTGATGATAACAGGCTGTGTAACACTGGATAATGCTTTATCCTGTATGCGTCTCGGCGCGGATACTTGCATTTTTAAACCGCTCGAAGATTTGACTGAATTAGAAGAAGCGGTGGCAAATGCGCTGAAATCATTAAAGCATTGGCAGGAAAAATTCAAGATGCTCCAATTGATGGGAGATGCACAGCGTGAGGTGATTTGATGCAGGATAATAACACAATTTTTGAAATAGACCCGGAATTATTAGCCGGATTCATCGATGAAGCCCGGGAAGGTCTCACAACTCTGGATAATTTGTTTATCCAACTGGAAACCGAACCGGCCAATATAGAAACAATTGATGCGATTTTCCGTCCTATTCATACCATTAAGGGAAATTCTGCTTTTTTTGGCCTGATGAAATTAAAAAGACTTGCCCATGAGATGGAAACTTTGCTGACGCTCGCAAAGGAAGGCAAGTTATTTTTAAATAAAACCGTAATTAATGTACTGCTTGCAGGAGTTGACCAATTAAAGGAAATTTTGGCAAGAGCAAGAGACGGTAAAGACGAAATAACTGATGAAACGCAATTCGATGTTTTGGTTCAAAAGATTATAGCATCCAGAGAAAATAAAACCGATACTATAGAACTCTGGGATGAATTGTTCTGTAAATTCGAAAAATTCAAACGCGATTTTGTGAATATCGATGCATCTTATATTAAGCAATTGGACGATGTTATCGAAATAGCTGAACATCTGAAAAAAGGAAATACATCCGGCGAAAAACAATTTTCTAAAATCACAGAGCCGTCGGACAATAATAAAACCGAAGTCAAATCTGCATCGGCAAAAGTTAAATCTCCGCAGGAAACGAACAAAACAATGCGGGTAGCCGAAGAGACGATAGACAATTTCCTCGGCTATGTCGGTGAATTAATTGTGATTGGAAAAATGTATGATTATCTTCAGAAAAATATCGAGGATAAAAAATCAAGAAGTTTTGTAAAGGATTTCAAAAGAGTTAACGAAACATTCGAATCTCTTTCTGAAAATCTTCAGAAGAGCATTATGGAAATAAGAAAAGTCCCGGTTCGTACTATCCTGCAAAAAGCCCCGAGAATGGTGCACGATATCGCCATTGCCGCCGGCAAGGAAATAAAAGTCGAACTTATCGGCCAGGAAATAGAAATTGACAAACGCCTTGTGGAAATTCTTGATGCGCCTTTAATTCATATGGTTCGCAATTCAGCAGACCATGGTATTGAAACGCCCGCTGAAAGACTATCCGCAGGCAAAGAAAAGCAGGCAACAGTGCGTATCGCTGTTTCAGAAAATAAAAGTGATATTACGCTTTCTATATCGGATGATGGGAAAGGAATAAACCTCGAAGCGATAAAAGCTAAAGGAGTTAAGCTTGGATTAGTAAGGGATGATCAAAAACTTACAGAAGAGCAAATTACCGACTTGCTTTTTGTTTCCGGCGTCAGCACCGCCGAAAAAATAACTGAGGTTTCAGGCCGCGGAGTTGGAATGGACGTTGTGAAACGCAATATCGAATCCGTTAATGGAAAAATTACTATAAATACAAAGCAGGGGCAGGGAACAGAGATAATCATCAGGCTTCCAAAAACTGTAAGCACACAGATTATAGATGGTTTTCTCGTTAACGTCAGCGGTAATTGCTTTATTATTCCAATGGATAAAGTTATGGAAGTATTTCGCCCCGATGCGAAGGACATCAGTTCAGTTAAAGAAAAGAGCCAGTGTGTGCTGAGGCACAATGAACTGCTGCCTATAGTTAAATTGTCCGATATATTCGGACAAAATCATGAATCAAAATGTCAGGACGGCAAAATATTGGTTTCAACAAATATCCTCAAAAAAAGAGTCGCATTTTGTGTCGATGAGGCAATGGGGGTGCAAAAAGTTGTATTGAAGGATTTTGGAAACCTCGAATTAAAATCACAATTCTACACTGCTGCTGCCGTTATGGGCAATGGCAGTGTGGCTATGATTCTTGATGTTGACAAAATTGCAGGTTTTGCTGTTACTGAATAATTATACGGATCCCCAAAAATATTCGTGCGATGCTCCGCGGGTAAAGCGAAGCGGGCAAAAAAGTTAACAAACCTCGCAACGCGCGAGTAATTATACCAATTGGTATCATAAAGTTTATGCAAGGCTGCTTAATATTTCAGTGCCTTTTTTAATTTTGTCGTTTGTCGTCGTATAGCAAAGCCTGAAATGCGTGTCTTTTTCACTAAAGACATTGCCCGGGATAATCAGCACATTATTCTTAATTGCCTTTTCCACGAATTCAGTACTGTTGCCGTTCGGAGCTTTTATAAATGTATAAAATGCTCCCTGAGGTTTGTTGAATTCGAATTTATTCTTCAGACCTTCATACATCATATCACGTTTTGTTTTATATCCCCTGATAAGATCGCTGATATCGTAATCCAGCGCCGCAATGGCTGCCTGCTGAAAGGGCGTTGGTGCACAGACAAAAGTATATTGCTGAATCTTCGTCATCTCTTCAACTATCGGTTTCAGATGCTGCGGAACTGCGACATAAGCAAGCCGCCAGCCTGTCATTGCATAGCTTTTGCTGAAACCTTTCATAATCATTGTGTTTGGATAAAATGAACCTATGCTCGGATATTCGCTGTCATAGCAGAACTTATCATATATCTCGTCAGACAAAATGAGAGTTTCATTTTTTGCAGCTATTTCAGCCAGTTGTTTCAATTCAGCTTCCGTATAAACTGAACCTGTGGGATTGCAGGGTGAATTTACAACGATGATTTTCGTTTTATTTGTGATTTTAGCTGCAATTTTATCCGGATGCAGTCTGAAATCAGGATACGTATCGATGAAAACACATTTGCCGCCGAGCAGGTTAACCAGATGTTTATACATCACGAAATACGGGTCGGGGATTATAACTTCATCGCCCGGATTTATGAGACTCATAAATGCCAGCAGCAATCCGCCGCTGACTCCGCTTGCGAAAAGCACGGCCGGATTTTTCCAGCCGAATTGAGCTGTGATTTGCTGTTCTATTTTTTCGCAAAGAACAGGCTCACCTGCAGTTTGCGTGTATTTATTTTTACCGTGTTTTATCGCATCGATTGCGATTTCTTTCAGCGATTCCGGCACATCGAAGTCTGGCTGACCTATTGAAAAATTTACAGGGTCTTTCATCGAGGCTGCAAGATTGAAAATTTTCCTGATACCGCTTGCGTCAATCAGAGCTGTTCTGTCCGCCAGATATTTTTTCATGGATCACCGTTAATTGATGCCAATAAATAAAATAACCAATAACCTCGTTGGAAAATGCAACCCAGTTATTGGTTATTTTTTAGAATCTATTTTTTTCCACCAGCAGCTTTACCTGCTGCGGGCGCTGCTTTGCCTGCCGCTGGTGCTGCTGCCTTACCTGCTGCCGGGGCGGCTGCTTTGCCTGCTGCTCCAGCTGGTGCTGCTGCGCCTTCCGCTGCCGCGCCTTCTGCTGCCGCTGCGCCTTTAGCCTCTTTCTTCTTGACTACTGCGACTTTTCTGTTCGCTACTTTGCTCAGGCCGAATACGCTTTTGCCTTCTTCCCATTTTTCTTCTTCTTTAAGGCGTTTAAGTCTTTCTGCACGTGTAAGTACATTACGATGCCTTACAAGGGCACCTTTGAGTTTCAGTGAACGATCAATTGACATAACTTTATTTCCCTAAAAAATATTAATCTTAATTTTTAAATTATTTAATTTTCATTCCATACACATCCTGGAATGGTTTTGTTCCGAAAGATTCAAAACCTGAACCGGCCGGCGCCTTATAACTCGCACCAACCGACATTATTTTCTTTTTCATTTCGTTGCCGTCTGTACCGGCCTTTTCAATATTGTCATAACGGTTCTGCGTCACCAGAAGATACCGCGAACCGCGTTTAATAATTTCTGTCGCAATACCGTATTGAGCGAAATACGTCTTAACCGGCTCAAGGTGCGAACTCAAATCATAGCTCGTAATCACAATCGCGTTCTCACCCATCGGCTCAACCAGCCTCGGCGTACTTTCAACTATCGGCCTTGGCTTATTTTCTACAACCACCGGCGGATTAGGCTTAATATCTGCAACGCTAAGCACCGCCGCTTGTTGTGTCTTTTCCTGACCTTTTCCGGCATTCATTTGCCCAAGTCTGAAAAAGACCAGAAAAATCGCAATCAAAGCCAACAAACTAATCCCGGCAACCTGCCATGAAAAACATATTTCAATCCTGTCCGGATAAAACCGAATCGGCTTTTGCCTTCCGGTCCAAACTTTTTCCGGTTTGGCAGACTTTGCTGAAACTTCCGCTTTAACAGGCTCAGTCTTTACCGCCTCTATAGCTACAGACTCGGCCGCAACTTCCGTTGCAGCAACAACTTGCGTCACCGGCTCTGGCGTCTGCACAGGTTCCTTGACTACGCCGATTCTTTCTAACGCCTTCTGTTGAGCATCCCTGAATCGTGAACGATTAATAACTTCATAAAGCGCAGCTTGTCTGGGATTTCTTGCCATAAATTGCACAAGATACCCCAATATTAGTCATTTTTCAACAAGAAAATTCAAGAAATCCGTTTGGCAACTTACCGCAGCATATTGGTCAATTCTTCCTGAATTGAGGTGAGTTGGGATAATTGCGACTGCACCTCGTTTAGCTCCACAGGTAAATCCGCGCAACTTTTTTTCAGTGAAATAACTGTTTTGAACTGGCCAATCATTTTATTGAGACTGGTTCGCACCTCTAATATTTTCTGATTGGTCAGTTCTCTCTGCTGAAAAACATATCTTGCCTCTTCATTTTTTGAGATTGCGATAGAAATTTTCAAATCAAGCTGCTGAATTTCCTTCACCGCAGCGTTAAACCTTTTCTCATAAAGTGAATACTGCCGCCGCGATGTTTTAATCTCCTGAGACGGTATCCATCTGCATCCCGCAAATTCGCAATCCTGCTTCCACAGATTAAAATTATCAATCTGCCCATCCGCAAATCCGATATCCGCCGCAGTCTTCGCCGAAAGCGTCAGCAGGGAGCCGCTTCGATTGACAATGAGAATATTTTCATTGGTTTTGTTTTGTAAGTCTCTGCCGTCGCAAATTTTATATTTATTATTTGCGTCTTTTACGGCGATAACTTCGATTTGCCTGTCAATCATAGCTTGCGCGATAATGCCGCTTCTACCCGCCTGTTCGGCAACACTTGCGCAATATGCGCGATGTGCCGAATCGAGCTTTTCGCCGACATCATCGCCGTATTTGCCTTTCGCACTTTTGAGGCCATCATTGGCATCCATCACCAGCAACGTCGCCGCGCCGATGGCCGAGTTAGTTTCCATATACAATTTATCGCAGCCCATCGCGATAATCGCGCCGGCAGAATATGCTCCGCCGTTTTTGCCTCCGCCGACAACGGCAATCACAGGCGTTAGTCCGACACCAGAAATTGAGCTGCAATATCGCTTCATTAAATCCACTCTGCCGCCGGGGGTATCAATCCGAATTACAATCGCTAAATTACCCTGATTTTCCGCAATTTTAACCGCCTTTTCAAACGCGGCAGTTTCACACTCGAGCATCAAAGCATCATTAATATCAATCACATAAACCTGCTTGCGTCTGCCTTTTTCGTTATAAATAACATCGTAATCGGCAGGTTCGATGTGCCGGACATTTTCAGATGCGGCATTGCGCACCGTAAGCCTTGTTCGATTTGCGATTTTGATAGCGTAACCGTCGAATTGTTCACCAGTTTTTTTGTTTGTGAAAGTGTCTGCGTTTGCGCTGGCTAAAATACAAAGCAGGGTGATGAATAAAATGTTTCTTCTCAGGTCCATTTCCATCCTTATTAGTGCCGAAGGTGGGAATTGAACCCACACCCTCTTGCGAGGACAGGATTTTGAATCCTGCGCGTCTGCCAGTTCCGCCACTTCGGCATTTCGTTCAAAATAGGGCTTATCTTTTATTATAATTCCGCCCGTTTGTCAATTTAGTAATCTAAAAACACAATATTTTCAGGTGTCGCGGCGACGTCCTTCTTGCCCTGGCCGAGAATATCCTTTATTTCGCTGCTGTGCCGGCCTGCAATCCGTTTCAACTCATCATCACTGAAATTCACGACCGCCTTTGCCAAATCGTTAATCATAACCACATCGCCTTCGTCGAAATGACCTTCTACGGATTTTACGCCTTTGACGAGGAGGGATTTTTTCTTTTTTATCGCTTCTGCCGCTCCGGCATCGATGCAAACCGTTCCTTTGGCGGTGCTGTTGAGTATCCAGCGTAACCGATTATCCAACTTGCGTTTAGGCATAAAGACTGTGCCGATATCATCGCCGGCGATAATCTTGGTTATCACATTTTTGGTTTTGCCGTTTGCTAAAACGATGCGGCAGCCTGCGTTAGAGGCGATTTTCGCAGCTTCGAGTTTTGTCTTCATACCGCCGGTGGCGAAGGTTGAACCTTTTGAGCCGGCAGATTTTAAAATGTCGCCGGTAATCTCATAAACCACTTTTACGAGCTTTGCGTCACTGTGCTCTTTGGGGTTTTTATCGTATAAACCGTCTATATCAGTGAGGATAATTAAAACATCGGCGTCGAGTTTGCTGGCGACAAGGGCGCTCAACTTATCGTTGTCGCCGAAAGCGGTGCCAATCTCGTCGGTTGCGACGCAGTCGTTTTCGTTCAATATGGGGACAACGCCTAATTTGAGAAGCGTTTCTATTGCGTTTTTGAGATTCAGATAGGATTTTCGGTTGTTCAGAACCTCTGCTGTTAAAAGGACTTGTGCGCAGGTCAGGCCGAGCTTGTCGAATGCTTTGCGGTACTCTGTCATAAGCAGGGGCTGGCCGATTGCGGCACAGGCCTGGCGCATCTGGACACCGGTAACGGATTCGGTAATTTTCAATTTGCCTGCGCCCATACCAATCGCGCCGCTGGTAACCAGAACGCATTGTTTTTCGGCGTTTTCGAGGGCGGCAATCTGCTCGGCCAGTGATTTGATGTAAGTTGTGTTTACACCGCCGTTTAGGCTCAAGGTGCTTGTGCCGACTTTTATTACTATCAGTTTTGATTTAGTAAAGTTTCTCATTTTTTTCAGGCCGTGAAAATATCCGTAAACCTTTTATTTTACATTATTTCAGGGAGAAAACAAGAGGAATAAGACAGGGGAGGGTACAGGGGATAGGGTATAGGGGGCAGGGGATAGAAGCAGAAAAATGCGGCGGTTCTTCGCTAATGCTGCCATACACAAGTGCAAATTTTTTGCTTTCGTCTTTGCTAAAAGGCTTCACTAGGATTGCAAAAGTGCACGTTTTTGTGCGCGAAATTGACGAAAAATGACTTGCGCGGAAATTGCGATTTTGGAAAAAAGATGCGCAAGTTTTTACCTTAGTTTTTGAGCTAAAAACGGGGTTTTTGTCTCAGGAAAAATATCACTTCTTTCTGCTTCCATTTTCTACGTAAATAAAGGGCTTATGCACGAATCACAAAATATAACTGCTTGAAAAACAAGCAATTGCATCGAATTTGAAAAAAATGAAAGAAATTGTAATAAATTCGCGTAATTATTGAAAAATTTTGAATAAAATGGTGTGAAAAGTATATCAAAATGAAACGTTTTCTAAAGAGATTCAGGGTCTTTAATAGTCGTCTATTGACGCAATCTGGTGATTTTTGACGCAGATTGCGCCCCCTGATTTTGTTTTTCAAGTTTCCGCTTCGCTTCAACCCCGCTTTGCTTATGGGTTTTCGCTGCTCCAACAAAATCCGAAAGAACCGGGGATCTTCCCTCTACGAGGGTCTGCGCTGCGGCTCCGACGCTTCGCTCCGACGCAGCGTAAAAAAATTAGAATTTTAATCGTGGTATTGGATGAATTATTATTGTTTTTGGTTGAACCCAAAACTTCATGGATTATAATGAAAGTGAGTAAAGATTTGCGGATACGGTTTTCAGCCGAGACTATGGGCTGATAGGTGATAAAAAAGGTTGCGGAAAGAAAGTTGCTTCCGCCGTTGCAAAGACTATGGCGGACAAGTTGCAGGAGGCGGGAAAATAAAATGAAATATCAAAATGCAAAAAGCAAACTGACATATTAAAATTCAAAATAAGGAAAAAAGGATCCGCAGGGAAGACGCAAAAAAAAATTAATTTTTTAATGAGGAAATATGAGAAATATTTTTCGCGAATATCATCAATTCTCTGAATCAGAATTTAAGGAGTTATGGAAAAATTGTTTATTTGTGTTTGATACGAACACTCTTTTGAATATGTATAGATATAGCAGGGAAACGGTTGAAGCCTATTTTAATGTTTTAAATGAATTAAAAAATAAAAAACAACTTTGGATTCCGTATCAGGTTGGATATGAATTTTATGAAAACAGAATAAATGTTATTTTTGATTATGAGAAATCGTATGATGAAATTTTGAATATATTAGAAAAAGCTAAAAATGAGATTGAAGCAAAATATAAAGACCACCCATTTTTAAATTTATTGGAAATTAAAGAAGAAATGAATAAAGGGCTATCTGGAGTAGAGAGTAAAATCAAACAGGCAAAAAGTGCACACCCCAAATGGCTTGAAAAAGATGATGTATTAGAAAATTTAAATCAACTTTTTAAAGGATATATAGGTAACAATTATAACACGCAAAGATTGAATGACATCAAAAAGGAAGGCAAAGAGAGGTACGAAAGAAAAATTCCACCAGGTTTTAAGGATGATAAAAAAAGTGAAGATAAAAAATATGGAGACCTCATTATATGGTTCCAAATAATTGATAAAGCTAGAGAATGTAAAAAACCAATAGTTTTAATTTCTGGTGATATCAAAGAAGATTGGTGGTTAGAAAAGGATGGGAAAAAGCTTATGCCGTTACCACAACTAAAAAAGGAATTATATGACAAAGCAGGAGTTGGTTTTCATATTTATACAGCTGACCGATTTTTGGAGCTAAATAAGACGGATGTGAAGAAAATTAATGACAGTGCAATCAAAGAGGTTAGGAAAATCAGGGAATTGGAAGAAAAAAGGATGATGATGCAAAGGATGGAAATGATGGGGGGAGAGGGGGAATTAGATGCTATAAAGCTTGAAAACTATTTAGCAGAATTTATTTGTATGTTTGAATCATTAGAAAATTTGATGCAAATGAATAAATTAGAAATTCCTCCAATACACAGAGAAGAGTTATATTTTCATCTACAAAAGGTAAAAGTATTAAGAAATAAGTTTGTGCATGGAGAAATTGATAAGAATTCTTTCGTTATTTTTTATGCAAGTACAAAGGAAATTTTATTTATTATCTATAAAATAATTAATTCAGAAAAAATCCATCCAGAGATAGCAATGAGATTTAAAGAATGTGTAATTAGATTAGAACAACTAAACCATAGATTTAGAAAGTATATGTAGTGAGTATTAGCAGCTCAGGAGTAATTTGAAGCTTGTATTATTAGATAGAAACAAATAAAAAATAACCCCCAACCCCCGAGTTCTCAAGGGCAGACGCCGTGGGGGATTTGGGAATGGATTTTTACTGACTCCCAACATGAAGTTGAGGGCTTATGGAAATTGGATTAACGAACCGCTCTCCTTTATAAAATAACCCCCAAGATAAACTTGGAGGGCTTATGGATTAATTTACCCGCTCCATATGAAGAATGGAAAATGAAGATTGTAGAATGAAGCTCCCTCTCGATTTTATCTCAAGGAATAAAATCGCTGATAAACCGGGAGTGATTTTTACACAGTAAAAATCATCGCGGCTCTGAATGAGTTGGGAATGAATTAAAGCGGCATAAAGATCGAGATTGCCACGGCGGCAGGCATTGGCGGGGGACGAACCCCCTAGCATCCTCCTTCGCCTCCTCCTTTCGTTATCCGCAGGATGGCTTCCCAAAACTTCGGAGGACAAGAAAGCTACGGAGGATAAAGGCGAGGGGGCTAAATGAAATTATCACAATTTTAATTGTGATAAATTTTTCAGGCCGTCACCGATGTTTATTTTTGTGAGATTTTCGTTTGCTTTTTGCAATCTGTCGAAAGTGGTCAATTCGTCAATCAGTTTGCTTGTATAAACTGATGCGATTGTATCTGTCCAGATAACTTTGCCGGTGGTATCTGTAAGCTGCCAATTTGTTTTTAACTGCAAATCGAAATCGCCAACGTGGGCGGGCAGGATATGTTCAAGAACGGTAACTTTCAATTTATAATCCGAGCCGTTGTCAATGACATCTTTGAACAGGCCGGTGTTTTTAATTGAGTTGGTCAAAGTCTGGGCGTAACGCTCATTTGACAGGCCGGAGGTTTGCAATTTACCTATCTTCTCCCAGCCGGTAACTTCGACTTTTACCGAGTATGGGTGTTTATTTTCGAGAGTTGTATCACTGACAGTCATTTTTTTGACGCTTGAGCCGCAGCCGATGAAGAATGGTAGTGTTAAAGTGGATAAAATAATCGATGTCCAAAGTTTCATTTCTGAGTCCTTTCAAAAGTTATTTGGAAGATTTTATCAAAAAATATAAACATTGCGAACCATTTTTAAGGGATAATCGTACTTGACGATAAGAATTTGCTTTATATAATCGGAAACTCGTAAATGGGTTGCGGTGGCCCCTACGGGATTAAAACGATGCTCGTTTCGTAAATCGTCTTATCGTAAAACGTGGAAAACTCCAAGCAGGGTTGGAGGCCAAAACAGGGAATTGATGGGAATGCAATATGATAAAAATCAAGAACTTACGGAAGTCATTTGGGCCGATTGTGGCGGTAGATGGAGTATCATTCGATGTTGAGAAGGGGCAGGTGCTCGGATTTCTTGGGCCGAATGGAGCGGGCAAGAGTACGGTAATGCGAATGCTGTCTTGCTTTTTGCCACCGGATGGCGGAACCGCGGAGGTTTGCGGGTTCGATATTATCAGGAATCCAATAGCCGTTCGCAAAAATATCGGCTACCTCGCAGAAAACGTACCATCGTACAGCGATATGTCTGTTGGCGCGTTTTTGAATTTTGTTTGCGATGCGAGAGGGCTTGAGGGCAAGGCTCGCAAAGACGCTCTGGATAAAACTGTAGCGATGTGTCATATCGAGTCTGTTTATCATCAGACGATTGAAACATTATCAAAAGGATATAAACGCAGGGTAGGTCTTGCGCAGGCATTGATTCATAATCCGCCGGTGCTGATTATGGATGAGCCGACGGATGGACTTGACCCGAATCAAAAGCACGAAGTTCGCCAGCTTATTTCGAAAATGGCAAAGGATAAGTGCATTGTTGTATCAACTCATATTCTCGAAGAGGTCGAGGCGGTTTGCGACAGGGCGATAATAATTGCAAAAGGAAAAATTCTGGCTGATTCGACGCCGGCGAAATTAAAAGATGAATATAAGGGCACATTAGACGAAGTGTTTAGAAAAATCACGGCACATAAGGTGGCTTAAAAACTAAAAGCTAAAAGTTTAAAACTAAAAACTGTGGAAAGGCTTGACGGCCAAACTGATTAAAGGAAATACACGATGAAGGGTTTTTGGGCGGTATTTAAAAGGGAATTCAAATCGTATTTCATGACGCCGCTGGCGTACGTTTTTCTTGTAGTGTTCCTGTTCTTCTCGGCGTATATGACGTTCAAGGGCGGGTTCTTCGAGGCTCGGCAGGCGGATATGTCGGCGTTCTTTATGAATCTTCCGCTGCTGTTTGTGTTTTTGGTTCCTGCGGCGGCGATGCGGCTCTGGGCTGAAGAGAAAAAGACCGGGTCGATTGAACTGCTGTTTACGCTGCCGATAACTATCAAGCAGGCGGTAGTCGGGAAGTTCATGGCGGCGTGGCTGTTTCTTGTCGTTGCGCTGGCGTTGACGTTTCCGATGGTGATTACGGTTTGCTATCTCGGCAATCCGGATATCGGTTTGATTGTCGTTGGGTATATCGCGGCGATTTTGATGGCGGGAGGATTTTTGGCGGTCGGGTGTTTCTTCTCGGCAATAAGCAATAACCAGGTTATCAGTTTTGTTTTGTCGGTGGTGGCTTGCGCTGTTCTGGTTTTCGCGGGGATGCCAACGACGATGAATTATCTTTCGACATTTCTGCCGGCGGGCGCGGTCAATGCAATCAGCAAGATTAGTTTTCAGCAGCATTTCGAATCGATACAGATGGGCGTTCTGCAATTTAAAGATATCGCATATTTTGTGTTTTTGATTACCGGGTGGGTTGCGGCTTGCGCGGTTGTGCTGGATGAGAATAAAACGATTCGAAAAATCGCAGGCGTTGTGTTCGTGCTGATTATAGCGTTCAGTTTTATAAGTATCAGTGAGAGTGCGGGGAAAAATCTTAAAGCTGATGTTACAGAGCAGAAGATTTACAGCTTATCAAATGGTACGAAGGCGATACTTGGCAAACTGAATCAGCCGATAAGGATGAAACTTTATTACAGTAAGACTGCGGCGATGAAGGGGCCTGACCAGATTCGCTATTTCAATAATTATTATGAGTTTGTGCGTTCGCTGCTGGAGGAATATGCGGCGGCGGGCAAGGGAATGGTGCAGTTAGAGGTTATCGACCCGCGGCCGTATTCGGATGATGAGGTTGCGGCGACGCGATATGGATTGAAGAAATTTCCAATAACGGAAGAGGAAAATTTCTTCTTTGGACTTGTTGTGCAGACGCAGTTCGGAGTTGAAAAGACGATACCTGTGTTCTCTCCGCAGCGGCAGAATTTTATTGAATATGATATCAGCTATCTGATTGATACGGCGATTACACGGCAGAAAAAACGGGTTGGGATTCTTAGTTCGCTGCCGGTGATGGGCGATGATGTTACGCCTTATATGGCACGAATGATGCAGATGCAGGGGCAGCAGCCTACCCAGCCATGGGGAATCGCGACACAGTTGAAACAGCAATATGAATTGAAAAATATACCGGCTGATGCAAATAAAATTGAAGATGTTGATTTGCTGCTGGTTGTGCATCCGAAGGATTTGCCGGAGCAGACGCAATTTGCGATTGACCAGTTTGTTGTCAACGGCGGCAGAACGGTTATTTGCGTTGATCCTTACAGTGTTGTTGATATGCCTCCCCAGCAACAGCAGATGATGCAAATGCAGATGCAGCACGATCCATCGTCGGAGCTTGATAAACTGCTGGCACACTGGGGACTTGAGATGCCGAAGAATACGTTTGCGGGCGATATGAGTATCGCTGTCGAGGCGGCGCTTCGGCAGGGCGAAAGGCCTCAGATGATTATCGGTTATCTCCAGACCAATTCGGAGTGCTTTAATAAAAATGTCGCGATTTCGGCGGAACTGAACCAGGTTGATTTTCTGTTCAGCGGTGTTTTGAAAGAACTGCCGATGACTGACGAAGAAAAGAAGGAAATGAATCTTGAGCGGATTCCGCTGGTTATGACGACCAAGCAGGGCAATAGCTGGCGTGTGAATAATCAATATGAATTGATGACGCCGGATATGGGAACGCTGATGAAGAAATTTGTGCCTGGGACAGAGCCGGTGAATATGGGTTATCTGATTACGGGCAAACTCAAGAGCGCATTTCCGAATGGAATAGATATCGAGACTGAAGAGCCGATGGATGCCAATGACCCGAATGGGCCGAAGAAAGTCAACCATATCGATGGTGTCGCACAGGCAACAGAGAATTGCGCAGTTGCGGTTTTTGCGGATATAGATTTTATCAGCGATGTACTGGCATATAGAAATTCGTTTTTCGGAATGATGGTTGTCGGCGATAACAGCGCACTATTGCTGAATGCGATTGACGATTTATGCGGGTCGAGCGAATTGATTTCCATCAGGTCGAGAGGTAATTTCAAACGGCCGTTTATTAAAGTAGATAAAATCGAAGCAGAAGCTGACCTTCAAACGGCTGAAGAAGAAAATAAAATTAACGCAAAGATTGCAGGGTTTGAAGATGAACTGCGCAAAATCCTAAGCTCCGCACAGGAGGGACAGGAAGACCTTGTCGGCAGTACGATTCTGCAAAAGAAAAAAGAGCTTGAGCTGAATATTCTCGAAGCGAAAAGACAGTTGCAGGAAATTAAGAAAGTTAAATTGCAGCGTAAAGAACAGCTTGGCAATAAGCTGCGGAATTTTAATATGCTTTCGGCACCTGCGGTAATTCTTGGAATCGCGATTGTGCTTAGCGTTTACAGGGGCACAAGGAAACGCAGATATATCAGTCACGCAAGCGACGCGTAAAGAAAATGGAAAATCGAAATTTGAAATTTGAGATTGAAAATTGAAGATTTAAAAATGGAGTCGATTCAATGAGTGATAGAAAGTTATCATTTTTAGGTATTGCAGCGGTAATTTCGGTTGTTCTTGCAGTTGTAGTTTCACAATACGCAAACAAAAGCAAACCAGCGGCATCGGCGACTGGCGCGCTTATACAGGGACTTGACCCATCAGCGGTACAAAAGATTATCGTCAAGCAGGAAGATAATGTCGTTACGCTGAACCGCAGGAAAGACGGTTTTGTTATCGCGGAAAAAGCGGGCTACCCGGCAGCGAATAAAGTCGTTAACAATCTTTTTACATCGAGCCTCGATATCAAGATTGTCGAATTGTACACCGAGGACGAGAAAAATTATAAAGACCTCGGCGTTACTGAGGAAGAATCGAAGGGAAGCATTCAGTTTTTCGGGGCTGATGACAAACTTATCACCGGCTTTATTATCGGCAAAGATACCGAATCTGGAAAAGGCAGTTACGCATACGGTAAACTCTTTAATGATAAAAAAGTTTATGTACTAAGCGATGTTCCCTGGATACAGGGGCCAGCGGTCGATTATATGAATAAAGACCTTATCTATGTAAAGAAGGAAAATATAGACTGGGTTACTGTAGCGGGGCCGAATGATTTTTATTCGCTTGTTTCGGATGCTAATGGCGCTATTGTAAAATTGAAGGAACTGCCGGCAGGCAAAAAACAGAAGGACAGCGAATGTTCGCAGGTGCTTGGCGCTCTCTCAAATTTGCGGTTCGACGATGTGATGGCAGAGTCGGAAGCTAAAGATTTGGTGTTCGACAGAAAATATAATCTCAAAATGAAAGATTCAACGCTGATTAATCTTGAGATAGCGAAAAAAGATTCCGATACGTTCATTAAATGCAAAGCAGAGTTCACAGATAAAACGCAGGTAACGAAAGAAGAGGGCGTCGAATCACAGGAAGCTCTTAAACAGAAAGAAGCAAAGCTGCTGGCTATGGAAAACGCAAAGAAACTGCACGATTCGGCCAAAGGCTGGGTCTTTAAAATTCCATCCTATATGGCGGACAACATCACAAAACCAATGGCGGAACTTGTGGAAGATATTCCCGTCGAGAAACCGGCTGATGCGAACGAAGTGAATGAGCCGAATGGTTTGGATACTGCGAAGGAAATTTAAACCACTAATAAACACCTATGAAGAACTCATAGTCAAGTAATATTTTTTCCGTTACACGAATATTTTTTGCTTTGAGGGCATCCGTGCTTACATATTTTTCTATGACACATTCACGCCAACAAGTTTCCTGATTGTGCTTTATGCTCAAAAGACATTATTTTGCGACATCTTTTCTTTATTCATTCAGCAGCATATATGCTGCCAACCACCTATCTGGAACTTGCCTTACGCCGGCAGTTCATAAAAAGAATTGAGGCAGAGCTAAGCAAAGGTTCATTCACGAATCGGGGACTGCAACTAAAGGCGTCCAGCGGTTACAACGGAACTCTTTACTGTAATGCCAAAACGATATCTTATAATTGTCTTTGTAAAAGAGCTTTTAACAATCTGCTGTAATTTTTTGGCGGTCGAATTTGACTGCACCATTTTGATAACTGCTTTTCCATATACCCCACATCGCTGTCAGTATTTTTCGTGCTACAGTATGTCGGGCATTTGATATTGTTATGCCATTTTTGAGCATCCTTTCATAATCATCTCTGAATATATTATCTTTCTGTCTGATAGCGCTCAATGATGCGCCTAAAATCACATTCTTTAAAACCCTGCTGCAATTCCAGGGCAACTGTAACCTTGCAGGCTTGGGTCTGCCTTTGCCGTCTGTGCCGCTGGTTGTGTGTACAAGTCCAATGCCGCAATATTTCCACAGCTTATTCTTTTCACTGAACCGAAAAGGTGTATCCAAATACGCGAATAACGTTGTCGCCCTTATTAAGCCCACACCAACAATCTCTTGCCAGATTTTTATAATCGGATAATTTTTCCCGAAGCGAACCAATTGTTTTTTTGCAAGGCGTCTGCTGTGCGGCCGCATCGTAACCTATGAACAGCATATTCAACTGCTCTGAAAGCGAAGCCTGTCTTAATTGGCTAAGCCATTTGCAGCGATTATCAGGTTTTATAATTACCGAACGAGGAATCTTAATTCCCTGCATTCTGCAAACTGCCCGGATTTTATTTATGCTGCGAACAGCGTCTTTAACTCTATCATGATAGAGATTTACCCACTGTTTGAACTCTGCTTTTTTAACATCATCGCTGTGATAAACTTCTTTGAGAAAACCGCCTTCAAGCAGCATTGCCAATTTTGCGGAGTCTATTTTGTCGTCGTGGTCGCCATCAGAACTGATGAGCTTGTTTCTGCGTGGTTCTGAGACGATAAATTTATCGACTTTTTGAGCAGATTTCGGTAAAGCCAGCCTGCCATTGGCCCTTCTTCGATTGCCATCATTTTCGGGCTTTTGATAGAGTCGAGGGCGGTTATGACGGCAGAAATGGATGTCGGCAGAGCAAAGCTTTGACTGATTTGCCCTTTGTGCCTGACTGCCATTTCAATATTGTTGCTATGCACATCAACTCCGATATAATTGATACTGTTCATAAGGGCTCCTTTCGTATAATGGTATTTGGGTTTACTTTATTATACCCAAGGATGCCCTTTCTTCATATTTTCACGAATAGACGCTAATTACTTTTTTATATAAAGATTAATGGATGTCTAATTAGAAGATGCTATAAATTTTATCAGCAAATACCATTATAGCGTAATGTTTTTTCCTTTGTACCATTAAAAACAAAGGCGGTTCTATGCACTATCTGAGCGAAGAGCATATATTTCTATTTCTGGTTCAGGTATTTTTGCTTCTTGGGCTGGCACGCGGTCTTGGACAGATTTTCACACGATTTAAGCAGCCGGCGCTGACGGCTGAAATACTTGTCGGAATATTTCTGGGTCCAACTATTCTGGGACGATTTGCGCCCGGGCTGCACGATGCAATTTTCCCCTCCGATATGGTACAGCAGAATATGCTCGAAACGGTCGCATGGCTTGGTGTGCTTTTTCTGCTTCTGGAGATGGGCCTTGAAATGGATTTTCTGGCGGCATGGCGGCAGCGTGGCGATGCTCTTAAAATTGCTGTCTCTGATATCATAATACCAATGGTTGTCGCGTTTTTTCCCGCACTGCTGATACCTGACAGATTTCTTGCTGATACCAGTCAGCGGCTTATTTTTGCTTTGTTTATGGCAGCGGCAATGACTATCAGCGCAATGCCCGTAGCGGCAAGATCGCTGCATGATTTGCGTTTATCAAAAACCGACCTTGGTTTTTTGATAATGTCCGCTCTGTCGGTCAACGATATTATCGGATGGCTGATATTTACTCTTGTGCTGGCAATGTCCATCAAGCCGGAAATGGGAGTGATGAGCAATCTGCTTATTATGGCGGGCACGATAGTGTTTACCGCAATCTGTCTGACGGCGGGCCGTATCGGGGCATCGGCTGTAATCGGTCGGATGAAGAAACGCAATATGCCTGAACCCGCTTCATCATTGACTTTTATCTGCCTGTTGGGGCTTGCCTGCGGTGCGATAACGTCAAAAATCGGAATCCACGCGTTGTTCGGATTTTTTATCGCGGGAATTATGGCAGGGCAAAGCACCGCGCTTTCTCAGCGGACACGGCAGATTATTTCTCAAATGGTATATGCGATATTTGTACCGCTATTCTTTGCGAACATCGGGCTTAAAATTGACTTTCTTACCGGTTTCAACTTGTGGCTTGTGCTGCTGGTGACAATAATAGGAATCGGCGGAAGATTCCTTGGTGCATGGCTCGGCGTGCTTCTTACAAAAATCGGCAAGGCCAATCAGCTTTCTATCGCTATTGCTCATACTCCGGGTGGAGCGATGGAGATTGTTGTAGGTATCATTGCGCTGGAAAATGGCGTAATTACCGAACCTATTTTTGTAGCGATAGTTTTCGGAGCGGTGGCGTCGTCTGTCATACTGGGGCCTTGGCTTGCGTACTCGATTAAACGAAGACCGCAGATAAGCGTTCTTGAATTTTTCTCTCGCACAGCGATCATTGCATCTCTTAAAGCAAACAATCGAGAAAATGCGATTGAAGAACTTGCGGAATTGGCCGCTGAGCATGAAAGCATATCTCAGGCAGAGCAGTTGAAAGAAGCGGTGCTGGAGCGTGAACGTGCGAAGGGGACTGCGATGGAGGAAGGGATTGCAGTTCCGCATGCGCGAACGAATTTGATTAAAAAACCTTTGGTTATAATCGGGCGATCAGCTAAAGGTATCGAATGGGATTCGCCTGATGGGAAACCGGCACAATTGATTTATTTGATATTGACGCCGCAAAATGAGGACGAGTCGCAGGTGCAGATACTTGGCCACATCGCACGGCTAATGAGCGACCCTGCGATGCGGAACGAACTTTATAATGCTGCGGACGGGTTGGCGATTTGGAATATCGTTCATCAGGCTTTTGGAGAGAAGGTTGTGAGTAAAAGAACCTGATTTTGATTTAAGATTGAAAAAGGTATAAAAAATGTTCCTGACACTATTTAGCCATATATTCAGTTGTAAGTTATTGTAAATAAAGTACATAAATAGTTCCTGACACCATTTTTATTTCAGGAGAATAAAAGTTTTGGACTGTTCATTATTTCGCGAGTGAGATAACATTTCTGAGTTGTGATATCATTGTTTTTGCAGCCGCAGATGCGGGTTGTTATGCCGAAACCGGCGGCAATTTTTTCGATTTTTTCAAAGCCGGCTTTTCTTATCTCCGGCGGCAAAACAGTTCCTTTTGAACTAAGACCGATAGGCAAAATGTTGTTTGCTGAATATGGTTTTAAGATTTTATCTAATGTCTCTTTGTCAGAGATATTTTGTTTGAAACTCGAAATAATTGCAGGGCGCAAAAAAAGAAAACTTATCGACACACGTTTGCAGCCGGTGTTTGCGATTGCCGAAAATAATTTTTGTAATTGCTCATCTGAATCTGTAAGGCCGTGAATTATTGGGTCGCAGCGGACAGACATCTCAATTCCCATTTTTGTCAATCTTTCAAGCTGGTTGAGGCGAACGGGAGGACTTGCAGCGCCAGGCTCAAAAATTTTCAAAATTTTTTCCTCAACTGTTATTAACCCGATATGGCCGAAAATTTTTGATGGATGTTCATTGAACAACTCAAAAGTTTTATCCGATATAATGCCTTTAGTTACGAACTGGACATTGATGTTATTTTCAAGCAGAGCTTTCATTAAATCGAAGGTAATCTGCTGAATCCGCGGTATCGGCTGAAATGGATCGCAGGATGAGCAAAAATACGCGCATCGCGGTTTTTTTCTTTTGCGTTTGATTTCATCTGTGACTTTAGCAACTATATTTTCATAAAGTTCAATTGTATTTTCGCCCGGGTAAATGGAATAGCCTTTAGTATAACAATAAAGGCAATTGTGAACGCAGCCTGCGGAGACATTTATATTTGCTAAAGCCCTCAGGCAGTCCAGTGCCGGCGAAGACAGAAAATTGGTTTTACGTTGTTTGGTAACTATATTCATAAGATAAATGGATAAATGACTCCTGACACCGTTTTCCTGTTTTCCGCCGATTTTCGGTTAAGACACAACACTTTTGATTATAAAATAAAGGCCGAAAAAGATAATTGCGGCGGCACAGAAAACCAAAATATACTTCTGATTCTTTTCATTGAGCAGCTTTGTGCCTTTGTAACTTGTAAATGAAATAAGCTCCAGCCATGTCATATCGCAAAGTGAATGGACAATCGCAAACAAAACAATCGCCAGATAACCCAAAGTTGCGGCGTCTTTTGCCATATTCAGGCCGACAGTTGCCCACCATAACAGAAAATATGGGTTAGTGGCGGAAAGTACGAGTCCCGTCATAAAAGGGCTGCTGGAGTTTAAAGATGATTTTGTTTCGTGATAATTTTTCAGTTCCTTAAACATTCCCCAGCCCATCCAAAGCAGATACGCGCCGCCGATAAGGCCAATCGATGTTTTTGCCGCGGGATATTCGAAAATATAACCTATTCCCAAAGCAATTGCGGCAAGAAGAGGCAGTTCAATCGCCGAGTGGCCGAGAGAAATGAAAAATCCTGCGTGTCTGGATTTTGTTCCGTGCGCAATTGTAGATGCCATAACAGGGCCGGGGGCAAGAACGCCGGATAATGAAATGATGACGACCTGTATTAGGAATAAAAATAGGTTCATAAATTCTACAAGAGCAGGTTACGTTTAACGGTTGCGGTTGCGCGGTTCGTCTCGGTTGCGATTGGTATTTGTTTTGAAGTTATAGTATCAATATTCATTTAAAGCTTTTGAAAGTTCCATATAGCTGTAAGGAAAATTGTATTCATTGCATAAGCCCTTAAACTTTCTTATCGCCTGTTCGCTCAAGTCGTTTATTTTTTCGTCATCGGCTTTGCAGAAAAAGATTCGGCATCCTGTGAAGCGAAAATCTCTTGCGGTGCATTTGCCATTTTCCATATAAGGGCAAACACCGGCCGGCATTTTTTTCAGCGGTTTCAAATTTTCGTAAAAATAATACAGTTCGGGAGATGTTATAAATAATTTATGGCCGAAGGAGTCAAAATCGCAGCATTTTCCGCAGACGCAACAATCGGCATTAAGTGATTTTATTTCAGCATCAAGCCAATCATAAATCTGTTTGACTTGTTTACAAATTTCTTTTTTTTTCGATTTCATCGAATGTGTGAAGTCCGCCTTTATTTATGCCGGGACATTTTTGCGCGGCGATGTTCCAATCGTCGGGGCTGTCTAAATTATAAGACCAGAACGGCCATGTTCGGCATTGGGTCGGCCGGAAATTGTAAATCGCGCAGCCGGGCTTGTCGTTCGTTCTTGTAAGAAAGATGCAGTCCTTTGTCCTGGGGTCTTCTTTGATGGAAACACGCAGGCCGATTTTGCGCAGATATTTTTTATGAAGCTCGGCAGGCATCATTTGAAAATGCTCGGCGAGTTTTTCAATTTCCTGCTTTGTAATCCAGATTACACCTTCCTCCGGGCCGGAGCAGCAATTGCCGCACTGCTGACATTCGAAGTGAAGACCATTTATATACCATTTATTTTTTGCCACAGATTTTAATTTTCCCATTTCAGGACGCCGCCGGTGTCTGCGCTTGTTGCCATTGAGGCATACTTAGCAAGAGAGCCTTTAGTAACTCTTGGTTTCGGCGCGACGAATTTTTTTCTGCGTTTGGCGAGTTCGGCATCTGAAACTTTTACAGAGATTTTCTTTTTCGGAATGTCGATTTCAATAATATCGCCTTTTTTTAATAGACCGATTGGCCCGCCAACTGAGGCTTCTGGGCTGACGTGGCCTATGCATGCGCCGCGGGTTCCGCCGCTGAATCTGCCATCGGTAATGAGAGCGACTGATTCGCCAAGGCCTGCACCTGCGATATAGCTTGTCGGCGCGAGCATTTCCTGCATTCCGGGGCCGCCTTTCGGGCCTTCGTTCCTAATGATGACGACGTCGCCAGCTTTGACTTTTCCTGCGAGAATGCCATCACAGGCGTCTTCCTGGCTTTCGAAAATAACAGCAGGGCCGGTATGTTTGAGCATTTTTTCAGCAACTCCTGCGGTTTTGACAACACAGCCTTTCGGCGCGAGGTTGCCTTTGAGGATTGAAAGGCCGCCGGTTTTAGAATATGCGTTTTCGAGTTTGTGAATGCAATCAAAGTTTTGGATTTTAGATTTTGCGATGTTTTGGCCGAGAGTTTTTCCGGTTACGGTAATGCAATCGAGATTGAGCATACCTTCAAGTTTGCTTATTTCGTTTAAAATCGCGCTTACGCCGCCGGCATTGTGAACGTCTTCGACATGCCATTTGCTCGATGGCGAAACTTTGCAGATGTTGGGGCATTTCTGGCTGATTTTATTAATTCTTTCGAGGTCGTATTTAATTTCCGCTTCGCTTGTAATCGCGAGAGCGTGCAGAACTGTATTTGTTGAGCCGCCCATTGCCATATCGAGGACAAAAGCGTTATCGATTGATTTGGCCGTGATGATGTCGAGCGGTTTGATGTCCTTTTTGATAAGCTGGATAATCTGTTTGCCGGCGGCTTCGTAAAGTTTGTCGCGTTCGGGACTGATTGCAAGTATAGTGCCGTTGCCGGGCAGAGCCATTCCAATTGCTTCGCAGAGGCAGTTCATACTATTGGCGGTGAACATACCTGAGCAGCTGCCTTGGGAAGGGCAGCCTGAACATTCAAGTTCATAAAGTCTTTTTTCGTCAATCTTCCCTGCCTTTAGTGATGCGACACCTTCGAAGACGGAAATCAAATCGACAGCCTCTCCTTTTGAATCTTTGCCCGCTGCCATTGGTCCGCCGGAGACGAAGATTGTCGGAATATTTACGCGGACAGAAGCCATTAACATTCCTGGAACGATTTTGTCGCAATTGGGGATACAGATAAGTCCGTCGAAGCAATGAGCGCGAACCATCGATTCGACTGAATCAGCGATAATCTCGCGCGATGCCAGCGAATATTTCATACCTGTATGTCCCATTGCGATGCCGTCGCAAATGGCGATAGTATTGAATTCGAAAGGAACTCCGCCTGCTGCGCGGACAGCGTCTTTGACTTTTTGGGCGACGATATTCAGGTGTCTATGGCCGGGAACGACTTCGCAAAAGCTGTTTGCGATGCCGATAAAAGGTTTATTTATGTCCGAATCTTTCAGACCGCAGGCCCTAAGCAATGCCCTGTGCGGGGCGTGCTGAAAGCCTTTCTTAATGGCGTCACTTTTCATAGGTATTTGCTCCTGAATAGGTTACGTAAAATCATAAAAATAGTTCAGCCGGTATTATAAACTTAAATCGGCCGGAAATAAATCCCAATAATCAGAAAATTTATTTAGCAAAAAAAATTGCTCTAAAAATTAAAATGGTTATAATTCGAGTTCGGTCTTTAACGGATTAACTATTTTACCTGAATGATTTTAGGAGAAAACGATGAAAGTTGGAAAACTTTGTGCAGTTATTTGTGGTGTTTGCGCAGTGATGATTATTTTTGCAGGCTGCGTACCGAGTTCCGAGATGAAGCTCAATCTCTCGCCCAAGAGCGAGACGACGTATAAAGTTGTAACAGGCTCAACCAAGGATTATGAGTTTGTTCAGCCGTCGATTAACAAGACAAAAGAACGCCACACCGGCGGCAGTGTTGAAATGGTATTTTCACAGAGCATAGAATCTGTCGATGAGCAGGGCAACGCGATAGCGAACATAACCATTAAACAATTGAAATATACTTCCGCAGATTCGCAGGGCAAAGAGGTTGGATTCGACAGCACAACTGCAAACGAATCAGACCCGATGACGAAACTTATCGGCGCAAGCTATAAAATAAAAATTTCGCCAAAAGGTGCGGTAGAGGTCGTCGATGCTTCGGCGGCAAGGGCATTAGTAAAGCAGGGCGCATCTGAAAAGACAGCGGCAAGAATGCTGAGCGATGAGGAAATCGCACGCAGACACCAGGTCATGGCTCTGTTCGATGCAAAAGATTCCTATAAAAAGGGTGAAAAGTGGAGTTCTGTAACCGCATCACCGGCCGGAATGCTCAGGTCAAAAAGTTTTGAAAAAGTTTATACTCTCACAGATATAAAAGAAGAAAACGACCAGAAGATTGCGACTATTGAAATGAACGCGGTTCCGAGTTCGAAGCGTGTCGAAGGCGCAAGCGATAAAGAAGCCGGAATGGGTATGTTCGCCAATATGTTCGATGAAAAAGACGAATACACCGGCAAAATGATTATCAATTTGACTACCGGCACTATTCTCAGTTATGACGAAACATTAAAGGCACAGTGGGTCGCGGCTGAAACATCTGAAGAACAGAAAAGCGACAAAGGGCCAGACCAGCTCACTATGGGCTTTACATATAATTACAGTATTGAAAAAGTAGATTAATTTAACTTTAACGGATTGCGGGTAAAATTATGAAGAAATGGATTTTTGCAAGTTTGATTTTGGCGTCAGCAGCTATTTGTTTTTTGGGTTGTCAACAGCAGCAGGAAAAACAACAGAAATCTAAAGCTGTTGATTTAAAAGAGGCTGTGCTGTTAAGCGTAGATTTCCAGCCGGATACAGAGGTTGTGTATAATTTCGTCAGCGAAAGAACAATGACGATTAATCTCGACCCATCGGGCAAGTACTCGAAGGGAAAAAAAGACGGCAAAGAACAGTCGCAATCTGAAAAACTTGAAATGCAGATTGCATACAAACCTGTAAAATTAGACCCCCTCGGCGTTTCTACTATCGAAGCAACCTGCCGTTCAGCGAAAGTTACAAGGGTTGGTTCAGGAAGAGGGCAGGACAAAACTGACGCAGTTGAAAGTCTCGTTGGCAAGAGTTTTACATTAAGCATTTCTCCGACCGGCAAAATAGTTGATTACAGTTCTTTAGAAAAAATTTCTAAAGAGCTTGGCGAAAAAGCATTCAGCGGCGGAGACGGCAAAAGAGGCAAAGTTAAAAATCCTGATATGATTATGGATTTCCTCGCGACACAGTGGAATATATGGGATACAGTCGCAGCTATAAAAAATCCTGCAAAAGGTTTGACGGCTAAAAGCAAATGGAACTCGAAACTTATCGCTCCGATGCCCTACGTTTCAAAAATCGCACGTGATGTCGATTACAGTCTTGCCGGCGTGAAACAAACTGAAACCGGTACCCTTGCTGAAATCGAGAGCGTCTATACTTTAAGCCGAACCCCGGCCGAGGCGCCGCTGCCATACAGCGGGTCGTTCCAGATGAAGGGAATGTTTGGTTTTCTGCAGGGCTATAAAGTGCTTTCACTCGAAGGTAAAGGCACACAGATTTTTAACATAGACAAAGGTATGATTGTCAGCGATATTCAGAATTATAAAGCAGCGGTTAGCGCTTCAATTATGGGTCTCGGCAGCGATGAACTTACCCCCAATATTGAAATAGACCAGACAATCACTATGAAGCTGGTTGAATAAATTTATATTTTAAAATCCTTCTTGATTCGGGAGTTTTAATTGAAGCGAAATAATCTCTGGGCTCCATGGAGACTGGGGTATATAAAAGGTTTAACTGAAAAACACGAATGCTTTATCTGTCATAATGTAAATAATCCTCAATCGGACGCGGATAATTTCGTGCTTTGGCGGACAAAACAATCCATCGTAATTTTTAATCGATTCCCATATAACAATGGCCATCTCCTTCTGTGCCCAGTCAGGCATGTCGCTGAATTGGAAGAATTGAACGACAGCGAACTTCTTGAAATCTCAAAGCTGATGATTGCCTGCCAAAAAGTATTGAGGCTCGCAATAAATCCGCACGGATTTAATGTCGGCATAAATTTAGGCCGAAGTTCAGGAGCGGGGCTGCCGGAACATCTGCATATCCATATCGTACCGAGATGGGACGGCGATACCAATTTTATGGAAGTCTGCGCCGACACCAACGTGATAAGTCAAACTTTGAAAGACCTTTATCAGCAGCTGAAAGATGTCAGTGAAAAAAATAATCTCCCCGGAATTTAATAATGTCCGATGCTTTAAAACCATACGCGGTAACGGAAACAAACAGTAAAGGCAGACAGTTTAAAGAACCTGCTCATTCTTATCGCGCAGCATTTGAGCGCGACAGAGACAGGATCATTCATACATCTGCGTTCCGCCGGCTCGAAGGCAAAACACAGGTTTTTATGCCGCAGATTAACGACCAGTACCGTACACGCCTGACGCACAGCATCGAAGTATCGCAAATCGGCAGAACAATCGCGAAAGTTCTCGGCCTTAATGAAGCCCTGACTGAAGCGGTTTGTCTTGCGCATGACCTCGGCCATAGTCCATTCGGTCACAGCGGTGAAGCGGCACTGAATGAACTTATGAAAAATTTCGGCGGGTTCGAACATAATTATCAAACTATGCGGATTGTTGAACTCTTCGAAAGGCCTTATCCTGATTTCATCGGCCTTAATCTTATGTATGAAACGAGGCTCGCTCTTGCCAAGCATAAAACGCATTTTGATAATCCGCTTAGGAATAAAAGTTTTACCGAAAAAAACTGTTCGCTCGAAGGCCAGATTGCTGACCTCGCAGACAGAATCGCTTATAACTGCCATGACCTTGAGGACGGGCTTCGCTCGAGGGTTTTGAGTTATGAAATGATTCAAAATGTTGAATTGTGCCGAAAGGCTATCGAAATATGTGAATCGAAAGTTGTCAGCGGCGGAGTGATTAAATATACTCGAATCGCAAAAACGATAATCGATATGCTCGTCGGCGACTGCATTGAAACAAGCAGGGCAGTGATTGAAAATAAACATATCGGTACTATCGGGCAGGTTCTCGAAAGAAGCGATAATCTTATAACTATCAGCGATTCGGCCGAAGCGGGTCTGCGTCAGCTTGAGATATTTCTGCTGAAAAATATGTATGATAATCCGCTCGTCAAAGATGTTTCGTCGCAAGCGAAAGAATGGCTGGCTAAAGTTTTTGATAAATTTAAAAATAACCCCGAACTGATGCCAAAGTTTTATCAGAACCTTATAAACGAATTCGGACTTGAAAGAACGGTCTGCGATTATGTGTCTGGTATGACGGACAGGTATTGTTTGGAGATGATTAAATAAATTTAAAATTGAAGATTGAAGATTTGAAAATTCGTCTATTCAGACAAGAGTTGATGGAGAACGGTTCGCAGGTTTGAGCAGATTTCAAGAGCGTGTGCGGCTTCATCTTTATCGGCGGATTCGCCAGGATAACGAAAATCAACTGATGCACGAGTCAAATACCGCAAATCTTCATGACGGCAAGACCATTTTTTGCAGACAGGAGAAAGCAAGAGACTTAAATGAAATAAATCATGAATCTTTGGAGGCGTTTGGCCATTTTTGATAAGCAGAGCTTTCATTAATTTTTCAATACATTGCTGTGAGTGAAAACAGATAGCGTCGAAGTTTGTGTCTTCTCTTACCGACATTTCACGAGATGCAGTGGCATAATCAGCATCGGCTTTTCGAATCCATTCTTCAATAATTTTGTTCATATAAAACTCTCCCGCGGTCAATGGCATCTTTTATCAGGGGGTCGCCATTACGATAACGCCATTGCGTATCCTCAGGTTTTCTCGCCAAAATATCCGTACTAAACATAGGATTAACAGCATTGACGATTTCCAGAGATTTGTAAAAATTCTTGCCCTCGAATGGCAATACAACAAGTAAATCAACGTCTGAATCCTTGTTTGCATTACCGGCGGCATACGAACCAAATAAAATAATACGGTGAGGATGAAAAAGCTCCACGATTCTGTTCGCTAATGCCTGAATGTCATTAAAATCTACCATAAAATAATTATAAGATAAATAAAGAAAAAGGCAAAAAGAAAAAATCTACCTACGGCAATTACAAAGTAATCAGCTTATTTTTTTATAGAGCAGGGCGAGGGCGAAAATAATCGCGTTAATCATCACAATCGTTGCTCCGGTCGGCAAATCGAGGAAGAATGAAAATGTAATGCCAGCCAAAACCGAAATAAGCGAAAAACAGCACCCGATAAAGATAGCCGAGCGGAATCCATTGGCGATTTGCAGAGCGGCAGCCGCGGGCAGAATCATAAGAGCCGATACGAGAAGTACGCCTACGACTTTTACTGAAAGCACAACGACAAGTGATGTCAGCAAAGTGAGAATTACATTTATTTTGTTTGTCTTAATGCCGGTTGTTTTTGCATATTCAACATCGAACGTTGCTGAAAATAAATCCCAATAATAAAAATATAAAATCGTAAGTACAGTCAATGACAGCAGAAGGGATAAAAATACCTCGACCGTTCGGATAGAGAGAATGCTTCCGAAAAGATAACTGAACAGGTCAACGTTAAATCCTTTCGAAAGACTCGCGATAATCACGCCGCCTGCGATGCCGACCGCCGAAACAATGCCGATTGATGCGTCGCCGTAAACTTTCGCTTTTTCGGTGATTTTCAAAATTAAATATGAACCCGCCATGACAAGCGGCACAGCGATATAGTAAGGATAAACGCCGAAGAAAAGACCTACCGCTATCGCACCGAAACTAAGATGTGAAAGACCGTCGCTGATTAGCGACATCTTGCGAAGTACCAGAAACATTCCCAAAGCTGCGCAGGTAACAGAGATAAAAGCACCGGCCAAGAAGGCTTTTTGAATGAACGTGTACTGTAAAAAACTTATCAGGTTCATATTTTTTCGCCTTCTATGGCATCGTGCGGAGGATAGTGTGTATGATGATGTTTGTCGCTGGCATCATGGTGCTGATGACAGATTATATGCTGATGATGTTCTCCGAAATAAAGGCCCATCTTTTCAGATTTGCAGAAGTCTGAGAATTTCCCGAAGAAAATCAGATTTTTATCGAGATACAATAATTTCTCCGCAAATCTTCCGACATATCCGGTATCGTGGGTGATAAGTATCACGGCGATTTTGCTTTTTATATTCAAATCCTTTATCAGCTCGAAAAATGATTCTCTTGAATCCGGGTCGAGTGCGGTTGAAGGCTCGTCGAAAATCAAAAGCTGCGGTTCCGAAACAAGACAGCGGGCAAGCAGAACCTTTTGCTGCTGTCCGCCGGACAGTTCGCTGAACATTCTTTTCTTCAGATGCCCGATTTTCAGCTTTTCGGCAATTTCATCGACTTTTGTCCGGTCATGCCTGGTAATTTTTCTCGGCCATTTTTTTCGGGACAGTAAACCGAGCAGAACAACTTCACGAACATTTGCCGGAAAAAGCGGATTAATGGAAGTTGATTGCTGCGGCAGATAACCGATTTTATCCCAGTTCGTGAATTTTTTCGCGGGGGTGCCGAAAAGTTCTATATTCCCTTCCTTTACCGGCACAAGTCCGAATATCGCTTTTATGAGCGTGGTCTTTCCCGCACCGTTTGGCCCGACAAAGCCGATAAAGTCGCCCGTTTCTACTTTGCACGAAATATCTTTCAGCGCTTCGTGGCTGTTATAGGATACTGAAACATTTTTTATATCAATAATTGCCATCTATTAGTTACATTCGAGACCGGTTTTAAAATTTTTCAAATTATTTTCCATAATCGAAATAAACGAAGTATTGTTTTCGATATCTTTTCTGCTGACATTGGCCGCATCGTTGAGAGCCAGCATTTTAGCGTTCGTTTCGGCTGCGATAGTCTCAGCGATTTTAGGATTTGTCAATTCTTCATAAAAAATAGAGTGAATATTATTTTCCCTGATTTGTTCGATGAGTGCGATAATATCCTGCGCGCTTGGCTCGGCGTCAGGCGATAGGCCTTGTGCCGCCCTATACTGCAATTCGTATCGATGTGCCATATAGCCGAATGCGTAATGTCCGCCGTAAACTATCGTGCGTGTTCGGCAATTTGCCAGTGCAGTTCTATATTCGTTGTCTAATTCGTTAATTTTATTTTTGTATTCATCTGCATTTTGCTTGTAGTAATCCGCGTTTGCGGGGTCTTTTTCGCAAAACGCATTTGTGATGTTATCGACGATGATTTTCACATTGTCGAAATCGAGCCAGATATGAGGATCTATACCATCCTGATTTTCATGTTCGTGATGTTCGTCGCATTCATGACGCTCTTCCATCGATATCATTTTTACTTCTGCGCTTGCATCGACAACGCCGATTTTCGCATTTGAAGTTCCGCGTATGATATTGTGCGCCCATGGCTCCATAAATTCACCGGTAAAGACGAAAACATCCGCACCGCCTATTTTAGCAATATCGCTTGGCTTCGGCTCGAATGAATGCGGCTCAACACCCGGCGGAAGCAGCAGTGAAACGTTCACTTTATCTCCGCCGATATTTTTGGAAAAATCATACAATGGAAACAGAGTCGTAATGACAGTGAGTTTGCCGTCGTCTGGTCGGGATTTCTGCCCGAACTTTACCGATGCGAACATTGCCAGCAGAAGTATAATTACTGTAATCCAGAAAAATAAAATTTTCTTCATTATTATTCCGTCCTGCAATCCCGGCAAAGGCCGTAAAATTCGATTGAATGGCTTTTGATTACAAAACCGTTTTCTTTTTCCAGTTGTTTTTCCTGTTTGTGAAGATGTCTGCCGATAACTACTTTTTTTATCGCATTGCAGTTGGTGCATACCAGGTGATGATGATGGTCTGTCGGCAGCTCAAAAAAATCTTTATGGCCGATGGTATTTTTTATGACGATATTATTTTTTGCCAGGAACATCAGCTCCCGGTACATCGTTGACCTGTTAGGCTCAATTTTATGCGATTTCAAACACGATAAAATCTCGGAAGTCGAAAGCAGGCAGGGCGATTGATGCAGAATCCCGATAATCGCCTTTCGAACCTTTGACAGGCGTTTACCTTTTAATTTTATCGTTTTGTAAATTGTTTCTATATTCATAATGCAACAATGTTGCAATAATGATAACTTTTATACCGGATAAAGTCAAGGGATTTTGAAAGGATTTTTTAGTTTTTAATTTTGTATTTTCGATTATACTAAAGGTATGAAGTTTAAAATATTCGTACTTTCCTGCTTTGGATTAGGGTTTATGCCTATAGCGCCCGGCACTTTCGGCAGTTTGCTGATGCTGGCCACTTTTCTGGCGGTAAATCATTTCTGGCCGATTCAGTTTGTTTCAGTTTTTTTTCTGCTGGCAGCGATGATAATCGCAGGCGTTTTTTGCGTTGTTTTTGCCGGTGCAATCGAAAAAAATGGACGAAAAAGAGACCCGGGCTGGATTGTTATTGATGAATTCGCAGGTCAGGCTGTTGCTCTTTTTCCCGCCGCGGTAACCAGCGGCACAGTTTTAGCTCCTGCAATTGCCGCCTTTGTACTCTTTAGAATCTTCGATATTTGGAAACCCTCCCCCATTCGCGAAATGGAACACCTCAATGGCGGATTGGGCATTCTTGCCGATGATTTGGTCGCCGGGGTTATTGCAGGCACCGTCGTATGCATTACAACCCTGCTTGTCAGATTTGCACAAATGGGTGGTTGATTATTTCTCCTTTTCAAAGTATCATCTCTAAAAATTGAAAGCTGACAAAGGATTTTATGGCTTTGGACTATTCCTCAGATTTCTGTAAAAATTTATATTTGCGCTTCGAGCAGTTAGAATTGCATAGACCTGTGTCTATGGCTCATTACGAGCCGCAGACAGAACTTACTTATGATTTCCAGCCGATTAACGGCGGCGAAAAAATAAAAATCAAATTAGCAATCGAAAGATTTGTCGGCGGAGGGTTCGCAGGACAGGTTTACAAAATAAAAATTCTCGATACCGATAAACCGCAGCTTTGCCGCGATTTGCAGGTTGGCAATATTTACGCGATGAAAATCCTTGTCCCGCCCTCGAACTTTTCAAGATTATTCCGCAATTCGCTTTACTGGCTCGGCTTTGGCGGCCCGTTTCAGCTTCAGGTCAATCCTGCCGCCGCAAAAGCAGGTGCGCTTTGGCAGAAATTTATCCGCAGGGCGGCTCAAATCAAATTCGGCGACGAAAAAAGTGTCGTTAATATTTTCGGCACATTAGTCGATAGTCAAATCGGAAGCTGCGGCGAAATAAGCGAATGGATTGAAGGTCGAACTTGGCGGCTCGAAGTCGATGACCATATCGATTTATTGAAAAAATGGCGAAAAGGGCAAGAAGTTGACTCGGACAAACTTGGCTCGCCTGAGTATCGTACAAAATATGTTTTTATGCACGAGTTTGTAAATCTCCTGCACGAAATAGGCGCTCACGAATTTGCGCGACAGTACGAATGGACGACCCTCAAGAGCCAGCCGAACTGCCTTAAACGAATTGAAACCGGAACTGATGCCGAAAAAGGCCTTGTCGCTGTCGATTTTCGGGCAGGTTTGGCGTTGCTGCCATTTCTGCCGATGAGTCCCGGCGATTTCAAATTAATCGGCCAGGGCATTAAACGCGGCTCGCTCGTGCAGTTCGACCGGGGCGATTTGAACCAGCTCAAAACTTATATCGACACCCATAAAGAAAATTTCAGCGATATGACAGGTATGTACGACCAGCTTGTTGCCGCCGAAGATATTTATCGGAACTCAGTGCCTGATGTTTCGCACAATCATATTCGCCTTTTCACCAGCGGCAAATTATGGTCAACGATTTTTGACAGCGCGGTTGTCGGCTGGAAAGTGCAGAATATCATCGATGATACTGGTTTTGAAAAACTGCGGAACAGCAGATTCAAAACTTTCATATTTTTCTTAATCGGATTGATTCCGATTCTCGGCAGAGTACTGCGAAAATTCTGGTGTCATAATAGTTGGCGAAAGCATTATATTTCTTTGCTGACAAGTTTCGGATATTTCAAAAAAGCAATGCAGGGCAAGGTTCTTGAAATGCTCGCAAAATGGCATCGCGCAGGCAGAATCTCGCAGGAAAAAGGAGAAATGCTTGCAAATCATAAATGGCGAATTTTATATCATCTGCCGTTGTTGATTCTGATACTTCCGTTTCTGCACAGGTTTTTGACTGATTGGCAATTCGTAAAAGAAAAATTTCATGATTTGGTAATCAGGCCTATAAAGCTTTATTTTGATTCCGGACAGCGAAAACAATGGCTGCTCGATATGATTCAGCAAGGGAAAGATAAGCATATCTTAACAGATGAAGATGCTGAGATTATCGAGTCGCAGCTTGATGAACCGTTTATCCAGAAATACCTTGTCAGTCTTGTTGTTCATTTGATGACGATTTTTGTTTCTGAAATAACATGGTTGCTGGTAACGGGGATTTATTTGCTGACGCATCCGGATGTACCAGCGGCTGAACGAGCGAAAATGGTTGGCGCGATTCTGCTTGCGTTTCATGTTTTGCCGATTTCGCCCGGGTCGCTTGTTCGCGGATTTTACACTGTGTCGCTTGCGATTCGTGAGCGGAATTTTAAAGATTACAATATCGCGCTGTTTCTCAGTTTTTTCAAAATCGTCGGCTACCTTGCGTTCCCGATTCAAATGACGTATCGCTATCCGGCTCTCGCTCGTTTTATGGCGGCGCATTGGGCGACCGACGCCGTGCATATCGTTCCGGTTTTCGGCGAACGCGGCGCTCTGTTCGAACATGCGATTTTCTGCATCTTCTATAATTGGCCGCTCACCATCCGCAGGCGAATACGGGCACGAGCCGAACTCCGCGAAAAACTGGAGCCGCATAACTGGCACATTTTCCCGATTTCAATTATCGCTGCGTGCGTTCTGGCATTCTTTGTAAAATGGCACTTCAATATCGCCGCGGCCATGCTCTGTTTTGGCGCCGGTGCTTTCACGACAATTTTTTGCGGCAAAGCGTCTCTTCTTAAAAGAATTTCGCTTTCTGCGGCGGCAGGCTTCCTGACTGCACTTATTTATACCTTTATAAGTATTTTAATGAACGGCAAGACCGCAAATGATGTAATAATTTCAGGTTTGTGGCATTGTTTCGGCTTTACAATAGCGGCAGTGGTTGGTGCGATAGTTACCGAATTGTCTTTGCCGGATGTCGAAAATGCCCCAAAATAACGGTTTTTATTGGAAATTTGATTGTTTTTATCGGCCGGTTATGCGAGAATGGTTTTGTAACTGGTTTTTGGAGCGAGGCTTCTATGTCGATTAGTTATAATTCGTTTTGTGACGATTTTTACGTTGATATGTATATAAATACCCGTTTTGACCTTCCTTCGGAAAGGGACACTCTGCTTGCCTTTTTCGAAAGGGTCAAAAAGCAGTATCCCGGTATGACGATTCTAAATCGCGAAGGTACTGAATACTGCCTTGACGAATCCGCTCAATCGGAGCACAATCTCTGGGTCAGCGTCGATGTTGACCGGCTCGGAGCAGGCTGCGTTAATCCTGAAACTTTTCAGCAGGCTTTCGATTTGCCCCGGTTTGTGATAGGTTTGGTTCCTTATATGCTCGGCGTACGCAGTCTTGATATTGAATCCGTCGATTTGACTTTCGGTATGGATTTTGAATTCGCGGGCAATCACAACGATATTATTTCCGAAGCGCTTTTCGGCGGCTCGGCTTTTTCAAGACTGTTTGATATCGCCGGACCCGGTCCGCTCAATCTTTCACCTTCAGCGATTATAGCTCTCAATGAAGATTGCTCGACAAGGGCAAGAATTGCAATTGAATCGCGTACAGATGAGGCCGAGATTAGAAGCGGAAAATTCGATACTGACAAACCAATAAGCCTGTTTTCGACAATCAGGCAGTATCCGCAGGCAGGGCAGGAATTCGAACTTGAAAAAGTATTTGCTAAAATTTGTGCTCTTGCGGTTGAGTATATGGACGAAAAAGTTGTGCCCAATATCGTTCTGCCTTTGACAAACGCTATTGCGCACAGAAGATAATTTAATCAGAGCCATGAGCGTAAGCGATTGGTAATAAATCTTAAGAAAAATGGATTTTTATGGAGGTCAAAATGGCAGTTGTAGCGCCGCTCGCGAAGTACAAAAAAACAAATTATAAAATCTGGATTCTTATTCTGTTCGTCGCAGGTGTCTGGTTTGCTTATGATGGTTATAAAAATGATAAATTTATAGCCAAGCATACCAAAAACGGTGTTGAAGATCATACACTCGTTTTTCACAAAAAAGCTCCTCCATTTCTTATCGCCGGCGCTATAGCTGTCGGAATTTATGCTTTCATTGTCAATGGCAAAAAGATTGTCGCAGACGAGCAGGAGCTTATTCTTGCCGACGGCGAAAAAATTCCTTATAGTTCATTGGAGAGCATTAACAAAACCGATTATGCGTCAAAAGGCTGCTTTGTTATCACTTACAAAGGCCCTGACGGCAAACCGCTTGAAAAAAAGATTTGCAGCAAAAACTGGGACAATATGGATGCCGTCCTCGATTTGCTTGTGTCTAAAATTTCAGGCTGATATAATTTTCGTGTCAATTCGTGTTAATTCGTGGTTTTTTGAGAGTCAATCATTATGAATATCTGTGTAGTAGGTCTGCAATGGGGCGATGAAGGCAAAGGCAAAGTCGTTGATATTCTTGCCGAAAAGAATGATATTGTTGTCCGCTATGGAGGCGGAGCAAACGCCGGCCATACCGTAGTTATTGGAGATAAAAAATTTGCTCTGCATCTTTTGCCAAGCGGTGCGGTTCGGCCAAATACCGTCTGCGTCATTGCCAACGGCGTTGTCGTTGACCCCGAAGTGCTGCTGGGCGAAATTGATTCCCTCATTAACAAGGGCATCACACTCGATGACAGGCTGCTAATCAGTGAAAACGCGCACGTCGTTCTCGATTATCACAAAGCCGAAGACAGGCTAAGAGAAGAATCGCTCGGCAAAAATAAAATCGGAACAACCGTCCGCGGCATCGGCCCATGTTATTCAGATAAAGTAGGCAGGAGCTACGCGGTAAGAATGGCCGATTTGCTGAATATCGAAAACTTAAAAGGCAAAATTGAAAACATTGTAAATTATAAAAATAAAATATTCGGTGCTTTATATAATGCCGAGCCGATGAATGCAGGCGAAATTTACGAAAAATGTAAAGTCTATTCGCAAAAATTATCTAAATATGTCTGCGATACGACTGCCTATCTCCACGAACAAATTGAAGCAGGCAGAAATATTCTATTCGAAGGCGCTCAGGGCGCTCTTCTCGACCTCGACCACGGTACTTTCCCGTTTGTTACCAGCTCCAACGCAAGTTCTCTCGGCGTCGGCCCCGGCTGCGGTGTTCCCGTTCAGATGATTGATAATTTCATTGGCGTAGTAAAGGCATATACAACACGAGTCGGTGCAGGCCCGATCCCGTCCGAGCTTGAAAACGAAATAGGCCAATACATTCGCGACAAAGGCCACGAATACGGCACTACGACCGGCAGACCTCGCCGCTGCGGCTGGTTCGATGCAATGGTTGTAAAATACGCCGCCAAAATCGGCGGTATTAATGAACTCGCTATGATGCACCTCGATACTTTGGCTGGTCTCGACGAAGTGAAAATCTGTACTGGTTATACAATCGACGGCAAAGAAGTAAAAATGTTCCCATCGAATATTGACAAACTCGCGAAAGTTGAATGCGTTTTCAAAACCGTAAAAGGTTTCGGCGAGGATTTAACCGAAGTTGACAGTTTTGAAAAACTTCCAGACCAGGCAAGGCTGTATGTAAAAGCAGTCGAAGATGCCGTCGGCCTTCCGGTAACCATTATCGGTGTCGGCCCTTCGAGAAAACAGACGATTTTCAGGAAATAAAATGTCAAAAGAAATTCCTGATATGAAAGCAAATCGTATCGCCGCAGCAAAAAGGCTCGGCATTGAACCTTCGCAATTTCCAAAACACGTCGCAATTATAATGGATGGAAACGGCAGATGGGCTGAAAACCGTGGAATGCCTCGTTTTCATGGTCATCGCCAGGGCGCAAGAACCGTCGAAAAAATTGTTGATTACTGTGTCGATATTGGAATCGATTGCCTCACGCTTTATTCGTTCAGTATGCAGAACTGGAAACGGCCGAAACTGGAAGTCGCTTTCCTGATGCAGCTTTATACCCGTTATCTTGTGGGGATAAGAAAAACCCTCAAGGAACACAATGTTCGGCTGGTTCATCTCGGCAGGACCGAAAAACTTCCCCCCAAACTTGTTCGCGAGATGCATAAAACTATCGAGATAAGTTCGAAATATACGGGAATGACTCTCGCTCTTGCGTTAAACTATGGCAGTCGTGAGGAGATCATTGATGCCGCAAAAAAAATCGCCTCAGATTGTATTAAAGGTTCGCTGACAATTGACCAGATTGATGAGCAGATTGTTGCCGACAGCCTTTACACCGCTTCGCTGCCTGACCCTGATTTGCTGATAAGAACATCGAGTGAAAAGAGGATTAGTAATTTTCTGCTTTGGCAGCTTTCTTACGCCGAGTTTTACATAACTGATACGCTCTGGCCGGACTTTGCTCCTGCAGATGTTGACAAAGCGATTCTTGACTTTTCAAAACGCGCCAGAAGAATGGGAGACATAAAACCATCTTTAGTGTAAGTAATTATGTGGGAGATTAAATGCTAAAGTATAGATTAATTTTCGGTACGTTGATGACGATATGTTTTGTATCGTTGATTTTATTCGATGGTTTTCTTGATGGGAGTTTGAGCAGTCAGAAAGAAGATTCAGCGATACAGGGGACACTGCTTGCCATTTTAATAGTACTCGTTGCCGTTCCTGCGAATTTCGAACTTGCCAAACTCATAAAATCAGGTGGTGCGAAAATTTTCCTGCCCATTACGGTTGTCGCAACGGTTCTGATTGCAGGTGGTTGGTATCTGGCACAATTCTTCGAAGACAGCTTGCAGTTTGCCTCGATATTTTTCATTTTAATTTTCGGTTTAAGTATTCTTGCCATTTTTTTATGGCAGGGTTTGAAGTATGCTGCTATCGGGGCATTCGCCAATTGCGGCGCGAATTTGCTTATTATTTGCTATCTTGGCGTGCTGACGAGTTTCATTATCAAGCTCAGAATCGACTTTGGCCCAATCGCGTTTTTGATGTTCGTTTTTGTCGTAAAATGCTGCGATATAGGCGCTTATACTTTTGGCAGGCTCTTCGGTAAACACAAATTTTCGCCCGTAATCAGTCCCAAAAAAACATGGGAAGGTATGGCGGGGGGCATTATTTTTTCCATAATTGTTGCCTCGATATTTGCGAAAGCTTTTGATATAATGCCGCTTTGGGCAGCGGTTGTCTTTGGTGCCGTTTTTGCGTATCTTGGCCAGCTCGGCGATTTAGCTGAATCGATGCTTAAACGTGCCGCGGAGACAAAAGACTCGGCCTCTTCAGTGCCCGGTTTTGGCGGCGTGCTCGATATTATTGATTCGCCGCTTGGCACCGCGATTTTCGCCTATTTATTTTTCTTATTCGTTTAAACGGAACGGGTAATTAACTTTGGAAATAACTGTTCAACTTGTTTCGAAAAAAAGGCTCGAAATTTTCGGACCCGCCGATGAGCATTTGCGGATAGTTCGCGCTCGCTGCGGAGTCAGTATCGCTGCGCGTGACGATTCGGTTGTCATCGCAGGTCAGGAGCAGGCCGTCAGAAAAGCAGAGCAGGTTGTCGATTTGATGCAGCAGTATCTTTCCCGATTCGGCAAACTCGATGCCAACGATGTGGTCGGCCTGATTAGCAAAGTCGAAGTCAATATCGAACCTGATGAGGATTTCGGCGTTTCAGTTTTTTCGCCCAAGAGAATGATTAAGCCGTTCACTCGCGGCCAGCGAAGATATATCGAAGCGATGCTCAATCACGATTTGACTTTCTGCACAGGCCCCGCCGGTACAGGCAAAACTTATCTTGCAGTTGCAGTCGCTGTATCGATGCTCAAAAAGAAACAGATTAGAAAAATCGTGCTTGCGCGGCCTGCGGTAGAAGCGGGGGAGAAGCTCGGCTTCCTGCCCGGCGATATCGAAGCGAAGGTCAATCCCTTTTTGCGTCCGCTCTTCGACAGTCTTGAGGATATGATGGATTTTGCCCAGATGCGGAAACTTGCCGATATGGACATTATTGAAGTGATTCCTCTTGCGTTTATGCGAGGCAGAACGCTCAACGAAGCCTGCATTATCTGCGATGAGGCACAAAATACCTCTCCAACCCAGATGCTTATGTTCCTTACAAGGATGGGCAGAGGCTCCAAAATGATTATCACCGGCGACATCACCCAAACCGACCTTGAACGAGGCCAGAAAAGCGGTATGCTCGATGCCATGGAAACTCTCGCCCGCACAGAAGGAATTTCATTAATAGGGCTTGACGACACGGACATTGTAAGGCACAATCTTGTCCAGAACATCGTTCAGGCGTACGAAGCGAAGAAAAAGAGACACTCACAATAAAATATGGGAATACTGAAAAAAAATATTAGTCCCAGACGCAAGCAGCTCAGAGAAGCTTTTGCCGCCGATAGATTTGTAAAAATTGTTGGTTTCGTTAACAGCGGTATGCTCGTTTCAACTTTGATAATTCTTTTTTTCGCCGCCGTTTGCAGCTTTCTGCTTAGCATCAGGGTAACTTTTGATTCTTTCAGTTATCGCCCGCCGCACCAGATTTTCGCTGTTACACTTTTAGTGTTCATTATTTCCGCTACCAGCGGGTTATATGTTTTCCGTTTCAATTATTCACTTATAAAAAATCCTGCCCGCGCAATTGTCCTTGCATGCCTGTTTTTGACCCTTATAGCCATTACAAAGTTCGGTATGCTTTTTGCCGCCGGCATTTACATCGCAGTTGCCGTCGCAGTTGGCGGAGCTATAATTCTCTCAATCGTCTACGACCAGCGTTTTGCGCTTGCGATGAGCCTGTCATATTCGATGCTCGCCTGCCTTGCCGCAGGCCGCGAAACTGATTTCAGCCTTTTCCTTACAATGATTTCCGGCACAATATCGAGTTGCTTTCTGCTCCGTGAAATAAGAACAAGAATCAAAATTCTCGAAGTCGGCATCTTCGCCGGCGCCGCAGTTTTCATAATCAGCTTTTCGACAGACCTCTTCGACAATGGTTTGAATAGAAGTATATTTGCTCAGGCCGGCTGGACAGCAACCGCAGTTATTTGCGTCGCCGTCGTTATCCAGGCGTTCCTGCCAATCATCGAAAAAGTTTTTCGCATAGCAACCAGTATGACGCTTCTCGATTATAGTGACGCCAATCAGCCGCTTCTCAAGAAACTCGCGATGGATGCCCCCGGCACATACAGCCACAGTCTGCTCATAGGTTCAATCGCCGAAGCCGCCGCCGAGTCCATTGGCGCAAACGGCCTCCTTTGCCGTGTCGGCGCGTATTATCACGACATCGGCAAAATCGGCAAGCCTCGCTATTTCGTCGAAAATCAAATGGGCACCGCCAGCCGTCACGACCAGCTTTCTCCCGCGATGAGCCAGTTAATAATCTCAGGCCACGTCAAAGACGGCCTCGAACTTGCCGAAGAATACAGTCTGCCCGCGGTCATTCGCCAGTTCATCGAAACCCATCACGGCACAACCTTAATCGAATATTTCTACGAAGAGGCTCGCAAAAAAGCAAACGGTGAAACGCCGCCCTCAGAATCAGAATTCCGTTACCCCGGCCCGCGTCCGCGCACAAAAGAAGCCGCCATTGTTATGCTCTCCGATGCAGTCGAAGGAGCCGTCAGGGCGCAAACCGAAGTTACGCCGACTAAAATTGAAACAGTCGTGCACAATATGGCAATGAAGCGTTTGCAGGATGGCCAATTTGATGAATGCGACCTGACGCTTAAGGAACTTAGCAAGATTGAAGAAACGCTCTCAAAGAGCCTTGCCGGCCATTACCACGGAAGGATCGCATATCCCACCGTCGGCGGCAAACCTCACCATCAAACCGCAATACATGAACAAGAGAACGAAGATGCCTGAAAAACGCGCAAAGCTCTCAGGTATCAAAATTAAATTTTTTATGAGCAGCAAATCATTTGCGTTCAATAAACGCCGCATAAACAACCTCATTCGAAAAACATCTAATCTTTTCGGCCTGCGCAAAGCACAGATTAATATTGAAATTGCCGATGATAAAAAAATCATCGCGGTTAATAAAAAATTCCTGAAAACAAGCAAGGTTACCGATGTGATTAGTTTCGATGTTTCTGAAAATAAAGAAAAATTTTATGATATCATCGTCAACGCGCAATTAGCAAATCGCCAGGCAAAACTCCGCGGCCACAGTCCCGAGTCCGAGCTTGCCCTTTATATTCTTCACGGCCTGTTGCACCAGCTTGGCTTCGACGATTTAACGCCGCGAAAAGCCGCAAAAATGCACCGCACAGAAGACCAAATTCTGCGAAAACACGGTTTCGGAGTGGTATATGGCTCTGATAAAAGATAAAGGTATTTGCATCCGCTCGACCGATTATTCCGAAAGTTCGCAGATTCTGACTTTCTTCACCGCCGCCTCCGGCAAAATTTCCCTCATCGCCAAAGGCTCCCGAAGAGCCAAATCTTCATTCTCCGCACCCATAGAAATCTGCTCCGTTGCCGATTTGGTTTACTCACTCAGAGAAAATGAGAAGATGGGCACGCTCACCGAATTTAATCCGACATTTTTCAGTATCGGCATTCGCAAAAAACTTCTCGCGATTAATTGTGCATTCTTCGCCGCCGAACTGCTCAACCTCTTCACAAAAGAGCACGACCCTCACCCCGAGCTTTTCGATGAATCCGTTACATTCCTCAAAAGACTTGACGAAAATCCCGAAGATAAAATTCTGCCGTTCCTGATTATGTTTGAAATTTCTCTTCTCACCTACGCCGGCTCTTTGCCGATGACGGATATTTGCGCAAACTGCAAAAGAAAATTCGATGCGAATTGGAAGCAGTATTTCTTCAGCATTACAGCAGGGGGACTCGTCTGCCGCGATTGCGAACCCGCCTACATTGACAAAAAAATGCTGCCTTATCAATCCGCTATGATTCTTAATCAGCCGCAGAAAATTTCAGATGCGCAGAAAACTTCCCTCGTTCAAATCGAAGAATTGCTGATTGAATATATGACGTATGTCCTCGAAAAAAAACCGCGAACAGCAGATATGATTCTAAGGTTGATTAAAAACTTTTAGCCCCCTGGCTCTGCCGGAATTATTTCGCTCTCGATAAATAAGAACCGTCTTCAGTACTGATTTTCACCATTTCACCAACCTCGATAAAAGGCGGAACCCGTGTATGAAGACCCGTTTCCAGTTCAGCGTCTTTCAACTGATTCGTTGCGGTTGCTCCCTTTGGCTGCGGAGCCGTTTCCGTAACTTTCAATTCCACAACCTTCGGCAGTTCAATCGAAACTACGATATTATCGTGCAGAAGCGCAGTAATATTTGTATCCGGTTTCAAAAATTTCACCACATCCTCAACCATCTCAAGCGGCACCGTGAACTGATCGAAATTCACATTATCCATCAGCACAAGCCCCGTCTGGTCAGAATATAAATATTGCATTTCGCGTCTGTCCAGAAACGCCTGCTCGATGTCTTCCGTCGAGCGAAGCCTTTTCTCGAACATCACCCCATCCTTAACACCGCGAAGTTTCGCCTGCACGAACGCACGAAGATTGCCCGGCGTAACATGCACCGACTTAACACAAATGCAAAGTTTATTATCCATTATCACGCCCATTCCGGGCCTTAATTCGCTTGCTTTCACAAAATATTCCTGAAAAAACCTTCTTAGAACTGGAAAATATAACCCCTTATATATCCTCTCGTCAAGACTTAAATTTCAATCACAGACGCCACTGATTGGCCAATTCGTTAAAATCCCTGTAATCTATCACCCCGTCACGAACCATATCAGCCCCTCTGCAATTGAAATTCAGCCAGTCGCAATCTTTGAGCCATTCTTCCGCCACGATTTGCAAATCCGCGATATCGACCGCGCAATCTCCTGTAAAATCACCCGCAGGCCGGGGCATGCTCGCGCTCCCGCAGCCGGTAAAATTGCAGCTCGGCACAGGATAAATCGGATTCACATCAAATCCCAGAATCCCGCGCCGCATATCGACAACAATATTATCGAATGGCGTCGAGCTTATATCCCACGTATCGATATTCATCGAGGCACAGATAAAATTATCGCCGAAAATCCCATCAATAATTTCAAACTCTCCGCTGTCCTCGTCAAGGATCCCGATATCATGCACGCAAACCCTCGCGTTGAGATATACAAGATTAAATCCGTTCATCGTCGGCACAGACAACTTATCCAGCGTAAACCCCGGCAGTTCAACCTCTCCGCCGATTCCGCCAATCGGTATCGAAAAATCATAAGGCACTATCGGTTCGCCATTTTCATCCACAAGCCCCAGCGCCATCCCATGCTCAACAGAAATAATACTTATCGTCCCGCCTGTATCAAGCAGCAGATTGCACGTCGAACTTAACCCGTCTTTCTCGATTGTAATATTGTCTATAACCGGATTATATCCAAGCACAGGCAAAGGCGGTATATTTCCCGGATTCGTTTTGTTAATGAATTTGTCAAACCGCAGCGCAACCTGAAAATCCGTCGCAGGTATATTCGGGTCGTTGGCGTCTTTGATATCCGCAGAAAAATATATCTGCCCCTCGCCATCCATAGTCTGTTCCGAATCAATATCCCACTCCCATCCTATATCCAAATCCTGAATCGGCCGAAGCACCGCGACCCTGCCCGCCATCACAGGCATTCCCAAAACGTCCAGCGGCTCAGAAGGCCATTCCGCATATTCGCGTGAAACCTGAAACCTCCATTGCGGATAAAGATGATATTCGTCAAGGTTATATGCCTGTATTTCATCGCTGTCAAAGTCTAGCGTACCGACATACAAAGGTGCGGATACATCGAAAAACTCATCGCCCCCGATTCCCGTATCGACAAATTGAGCGTTTGTTTCTTTATTAATTCCCATTATCTCCGTCGTCTCTCGCGAAAGAAGTATTCCCGATGCCCCGGTATCCAGAAATGCCCAGTTAAGCTCGAACGCTCCCTCAACTTCAATCGGCGGCCCGCTCGCAGATGTTTTCAGCAGAAAATTAATCCGCGGCAAATCCAGCGATGCTTCCCACGTCCCGTCAATTTCAAAATCATTGCACTCTGCAAAAGCATTTCCGGCCGCCGTAAAGAGAATTGAAAACAACAAAATGTATTTAACCGCCCCAGTCATATTTCACCATAACTATTGTACCATATTTTCAAATGAAATTTTTTTCAAATTTTATTAATGTTTAAAATAGCCTGAAAAATATTTCTCTTCAAAATGTTCCAAGTATTTAGCCCTCGGCTCTGCCGGGGGTTTACTACCTGCCGCCCAATCAGCAACATCGATTGAACCAATTGATATTGAAATGTTAGTTGATTGGCTTGAACGATCTTTGGCAGACCGATGAAGAAATTAGAAGCTCAATGATCGAGCAGGAGTTTTTGGAATTCCGAAACTCCATCGAAGAATCCGCCAAATAATATATTAAAAAAATCTGTGTCCGTCTGTGGCTGTAGTAATGATTAAAATAGTCTCGGCTTCCGAATCCACAGCTATTCACTATTCGTTATTCACTCTTCACTAAAAACGAGATACGCTTCACGAAATGCGAGATGCAATCAATAAAGACCCTGAACCTCTATAAAAAGTATTCACTTTTGATATACTTTTCTCACCATTTTTTTAAAAATTCCATGAAAATCCGTGCAATCCGTGGTTAATTTTTCAATTTTTAGCAAATTCGTTCTAAGTTATTGAAAATCAATATGTTATATTTTACAAAAGTGCCATAAGTCTTTTATTTACGTTAACTTTGCACGGTTAATTGATCACCCATCTTTCTAACATTAAACCTTATTTTCAGCTCAAAAATAAGGCCTAAAACTTGCGCATAAAAAAAATGGGGTCAGGAGCTATTTAATTTAGTGAGTATAGCTAAATTAGCTAAACTTCAATCGTTGCCGTCACTGCATCAGAGTTGATTATGCATTTCACAATTTCGCCTTTCGGCAATGTGGCATCCGTTTTCACAATGATTTCATAATATCGCTCGCATTTACCGCAATTCTTAACTTCATCCTCTATAAGGACTTGCACCGTCTGGCCGATAAATTGCTTTCTGAAATTCTGAGCTAACTGTTTTTCCAGTTCGTGCAGTTGTTTGGTTCTTTCCGTTATAACTTCTTTGCTTGTCTGGTCTTGCAATTTTTCCGCAGCTGTTCCCACTCGTTTGCTGAATGGAAAGATATGTATTTTGGAAAAGCCCGCAAGTTTAGCAATTGAAAGACTTTGCGCGAAATCCTGCATAGTCTCGCCCGGAAATCCCACGATGACATCCGTGGTAATAGCAGGGCGGTCAAGCTGTAAATTGATGTTTTCAATGGAGTTAAGAAAGTCTTTGACGGTATATTGCCGATTCATTTTTTTCAGGATTTTATCCGAACCCGATTGTAATGATAAGTGCAGGTGCGGCATAATGTTAGGATAATTTTTCATCACTTCAAGCAATCTTGAAGTAACATCTGCCGGTTCCAGCGAGCTTAACCTAATTCGTTTAAGGTCAGGTACTTGCGCCACCTCCTCCAGCATTTCAGCCAGTAATGGATTTTCATTATCCGGCCAATTTTTACGTTTTACCGTATTTTGACCGTATGCTCCGAGGAATATTCCGGTAAGGATTATCTCTTTATGTCCTGATTTGACAAGGTCTTGCGTTTCTGTTATAATTTGCTCAACAGGCTTAAACGTGATATTGGGTCTTGTCGTTGGAATGATGCAGTACGAACAGTAGCCATCGCATCCATCCTGTACTTTCAAAAAAGCCCGCGTTTGACCGCAGAACTTTTGTAAGCCTTTGATTGGCAGGGGGTTGCTAAGGTTCAGCTCTTTCTTGAGAAGTTCAAAAAGTTCATTGATATTAGATGCAAACAGTGCCTTGTCCTTCAAAGATTCAAACTCTTTCGGCTCCGAATTTAAAAGACAGCCGGAAACGATGATTTTAGCATTAGGATTGAGTTTTTGAGCTTTATTGACAAGCTGCCTGCTTTTGGCTGAAGCGGTTTTCGTTACGCAGCAGGTATGAATAATAATTATTTCGGCCGATTCGAACCTTTGTACGTATAAGAGTTTGCAATCCGTCAGAAATTGTATAATCTGCTGGGATTCGTATTGATTTACTTTACAGCCAAGAGTATTTATAGCAAAAGTTTGCATAATTTAGGTAATCTGTTATAATTATTTGTCTTGATAATATTTTATAAACCTAACTTTTAAAAGCAATTATCGGAAAAAATATGGCAACAGCCGCTCGTTCTGTTTGGGCAATCGACATAGGCAGCAGTTCTCTGAAAGCACTAAGACTTCAGGCGGCAGGCGACCGTATTGAGGTAACCGGACTTGACTATATCGAGCATCCCAGGATTCTAAACGCAAATGGTATCAGCGAAGAAGAAAAAAATCAAATAATTCGTGCAAGCCTCGCGACTTTTGTAGGCCGCAACTCCTTAGCCAAAGATGAGATAGCCGTTTCAGTTCCCGGCCAGACGAGTTTTGCAAGATTTATAAAGCTTCCTCCGGTTGAACCCAAAAAAATTCCCGAAATCATCAAATTTGAATCAGTTCAGCAAATTCCATTCGATATTAACGAAGTGGAATGGGACTGGCAAATTATGCCCAAGCCCGATAGTCCCGATGTGGAAGTCGGTATTTTCGCGATAAAAAACGAGCTTATCAGCAGATATCTCGATAATTTCTCATCAGAAAACCTGAGAGTAACCCTCGTCCAGATGGCCCCGATGGCGTTATATAATTACGCTCAGTTCGACCGCAACGACCTCGACGACCAGGACAAAAAAGCGGTTGTGCTTCTCGATATGGGTTCTGCCGATACAAATCTTGTGATTTGCACAAAATTATCTGTCTGGCAGAGATGTATCCCCTTAGGCGGCAATAACTTTACGAAAGCAATCGCTGACGCCTTTAAACTCGATTTTGCAAAAGCTGAAAAACTCAAACGCGGCGCTCCTGTCAGCAAATACGCAAGACAGATTTTCCACGCTATGAAACCCGTTTTTACGGATTTAGGCGCCGAAGTGCAGCGTTCTTTGGGATATTTCAGCGGCAGTCACAGAGGCACGGCTTACACAAAAATAGTATTGCTCGGCGGCGGTTTTAAACTTCAGGGCCTGAACAAATATATTCAGCAAACTACGCAATTATCAGTAGTTAGGCCGGATTCATTCGAAAAACTTGTTCCATCAGCCAGTGTTTCAAGCGCAAAGCTGCACGACAGCATTTGCGACCTTGCCGTTACTTATGGCCTTGGTGTGCAGGCGCTCGGTTACGCGAAAATCAACAGCAATCTTCTACCCAAGGGAATTGCGCGCAGAATGATGTGGGCTCGCAAAAGCAAATTTTTCACAACGGCAGCGATAATTCTGATTGCCGCATCACTGCTCGGATTGCTTAAAACAGTATTTGACCTCAAGAGCATTGATTCCGGAGGTTCATCGCCGAAAAAGCAGGCAACCGAAGCAATACTTCAAAAAGCAAGAAATATAGAATCGGAGCTGCAGGCGCAAAAGTCAAGAAATGATACGTATAAACAACAGATTGACAATCAGATGCAGATTTTTAAATACCGTGAAGTAATTCCGTTGCTTCATCAAACAATCTTTAAATGCCTTCCTCAGCAGAAAGATATTTGCGATGCTTACACGCAAGGCGATATCAGTAAGATACTTGCAGTGCAGAGAAACGAACGCAAGCAGGTATTTATAACAAGCCTTAATGTAATGTATTACGACAGTATCGCGAGCGCTTCGTTTGAAACAAGCGGCAGGGGCGGGCGAACTGTCAGGACCGCAGATGCAAGTTATGGTGGCGAAACTATCGACCCGACAGGCCAAGCGGCAGACGGGAAAGGTTTTGTAGTTGTTATCGAAGGTTATACGCCTTATGAAAGAATTGGCGAATTGATGGACCCGGCAGGTGTTGGAAGCGACCCCAATAAATGGGGCATTGTTACTCGAATGATGAATCTTAATTATTTTTTTGATGGCAACAGTCCATTCCAATTGTTTAATAAGGGAAAAATCGAACATTTCAGAACGGAAACAGGCCTTGTTGAGATTACAGATAACAAGATGCCGGCAGGAATTGGCGTCCCTCTGCTTAAAACAAGAGGCTCCGTTGATGAAGAACAACCTGCGACTGCGACCGGCCGAGGCGGCAGGACGGTTGGCAGAGGCGAATCAGCCGATCATGTCGCAAGCGAACTGGTTCTCATCGACCCGCTTACAAATGAAGAAATCAGCAAAACGTTTGAGCTTGATGAAAAAGGCAGAAAGAAGATAGATTCTTTCGGAAAGCCTCTTTATATTGAAAGAGACAGATGGTTCAGAATCAGAGCAAAATTCCTCTGGAAAGAACCTTCACAGGAACAATTAGTGGGAACTTATTAAACCGAACTACGAAAGACGTATATATGGATGTAGTTAAAATTATAAAAAAGAATATGGCAATAATTATACCGGCGGTAATAGCTGCCGCAGCGTTATTGCTTTTGATTCCGTCTGTTATGTTGCGCGGCAAAATAAGCAATAAACTCGAGGAAAGCGCAAGTTTAGGCAGAAGCATCAATTCAATGCTCAATACTATAGTTTCGTCACGGCAACCGGAAATTGAGAAAAAGCATCAGGATAGCCACGAAATCGACGCAAACCAAATTGACAAGCTCGCAATGCAAACAACGCAAAGGGAACTGCTTAGTTATAAGATATTTCCGGATCCCAATGAGACATCGATGCAGATTTTCAATGAATTCAAAAGAGAATATAACACGGCTTTTGCCGGTTATGTGAAAAACTTAAAAGCATTGGATGCTCCTACGGACAATGAAATAAGAAAACTTGCAGGTTCTGTTACTATCTCGGCCGGAAATGAAAGTTATTCGCCCGGAACAAAAGGCGACGATAAAATTGTAGAACTTATCTGCAAAAGCCGCAGTCAGGAAATTCCTGTTTATGCTAATCCCTGGGTTTTCAGCGGATACGCTTTTTGGGACAATTGGGAATATAAAGGAACAGAAAGCGCCGTTAAAGATTGCTGGTATTGTCAGCTTGCCTGCTGGATTCATCAGGATGTCATCGATACCATCAATTCAATAAATGCAGGTTCATCGAGCGTTGATGAATCATCAGTTAAAAGGCTTCTTTCTGTCAAATTCACCGAGGGCACCAGAGACAGCGGTTTAGATTTGCCTGTTTATGTTAATGAAACGGTTGGCGGTTTGTGTCAACCCTGGACTGGCAGAAAGTGTAATGAAAAAATTGATGTAGTTCATTTTAAGGTTTCAGCAATAGTCAGAGCAGATGACGTGCTGAAATTTATGTCTGCTCTTTGCAGTGAGAAGGAGCATAATTTCGCCGGGTATAAAGGAGAATTGTCTCCTGAAAAATACAAACATAATCAAATTACGGTACTTGAAAGCAGTATCACCCCTGTTGACAGAAACAGTGCGGAAAATAAAAGATACTACTACGGCTCTGATGCGGTTGTTAGTTTGGATTTGATTTGCGAATATGTCTTCAATCGCCAGGGATATGATGTAATTAAACCTCAATCAATCAGTGATGATATTGCCGGAACATCTTCAACAGGTTCTCCTTCCTACGATTCCGGTAATCAAGGAGGAGGGTATGGAATGCCGGGAATGCCAGGAGGCATGCAATAATGGGAATGAAAAAAACAAATTATATCGAACTTTATATCGATAAGATTATAATCGCAGCAGCGGCGTTTCTGTCGCTTATTATACTTTTTGTTTTTGTCTTTAAGAGCCCTAATGTCGATGGCGCAGGTCCTTCGGAAATTGATGATGCAATTCATCAAAAAGCGATGCGACTCGACGCAAGAATGAATGATGAACCGAATGAAAATATAAAATATGTATCGAAGCAGGTTCAATTTCTTGCGTTGTTAAATAATCCGATTGGCAAAGATGTAAATGATAATATAAAATTTCCGCTGGCCGGCAATCAATCGCAAAAACTTGAAGATTCCTTAAAGTTCACCTATAAAATTCCTAATATAGGCCGGATAGAAAGGCCAAGTTCATCGGTTGTAAGAATGGCGGCTTTTGTGCCGTTGGAAGAGCTTTCGATGACGGTTACTTATGAAAGTGCTGAGAAAAAAATTGAGGATTTGGATCTTGTAACAGTTGAGTCGTCGATTGATATTAAAACTCTTTACGCCAAATTCAGAGAATCATTTGCGGGCAGAAGTTTTCCTGCCGAAAAACGCAAAGAACAATATGCCAAACCTGTTTTCGCTAAAGTTCAGCTTCAGAAAAAAACGTTGCAGCCGGATGGCAGTTGGAGCGATTGGGCTGAAGTTCCTCAGACTAAGATATGTTATCTCAAAAAGAATCTGGCTATCCCTGAAGAGCCAAGTGAATATGGAATAGAAATGGCGCTGGTTCAGTTTGCCAAAGATGAATTTCGCGAGGAAGTTATCCAACCCCAGGTTTATTGCAACGCGATACCTGCCGATATGTGGATAAGTCCCTCTTTTTATAACAAACGGCAGGTTAAGCTGGAAAAACAGCAGGAAGAAATTCGCCGTCAGGAAATGGAAGCCGAAAAAACCAGAAGGCTTCAGGATAGAAGCACTCCTGCACGTGAAACTCGCGAAACCCGTACCCCGTCAAGAAATGTCGATGAGATGACACCTATCGGCGGGAGAGGAAGGGAAGCGGCGCCTTCGCGTACTACTTCTCGTCGTGAAGCCGCGCCTCGACAGCCAACGCAAACGAGAAGACAACCAACGACACCTGAGAGGGAAAGACCGGCACGTCCTGATAGAGTTACGAACTCACCTTCTTTGCCCGATATAACAGAAGAAGCTGATTTCGAGGCAATCAAAATCAAGCCGGAAAATAGTTTGGAAAATTTGGACAAGTTAGTTTTCTGGGCTCACGATGATACAACCAAACCCGGCGAAAAATATCAGTATCGAATAAGAGTCGGTGTGTTCAATCCGATCGCCGGCAGAGATTTGTTTACTGAAGAGCAGAAAGAATATCGTAACCAGGTAGTATTATGGAGCGATTTTGCTGATGTAAACTCAACTATTGAAATACCGCAAAGGTTATACTTCTTCCCGATCGAAGTAAGAGACAATCCCAAAGGTATCAGCACGGATAAAAATGTCGAAGTTGTAGTTGCCAGGTATATGCTCGGCAACTGGGCAAGCAAAAAATATTCAGTTAAAAGCGGTGAAGAAATCGGCAGAGCTGACGAAGACGCAGATGCAAGACTAGCGGATGCCGGTATCAACAGCGATCCGATAGATTTTTCTACAGGAGCTGTAATGGTTGACGCACGCCGCATATCTGAATTGTACGGCACCGGCACTTTACGTTCTCGCGATTATTATGAAATGATGTTCAGCTTTGACGGCAATAAAATTGAGAAAATGCCGATTAAAGAAAAGAATTGGCCTGCAGATGTTACAAAGATTTACAAAGATATTACCGCAACTCTTGAAGCTCCGCCTATAGTACTGCTGCCATGGGAACAGGCATCGAGCGGAACAACTCGCAGAGCGCCCACATATCAGCCGGGCAATATGGAAAATGAAAGTTTGCCTATGCAGCCGGGGAATATGCCTGGCGGACCGATGCCGTTTATGCCATAACTTCCAGTTTATTTATGCTAATGAAACTGATTCTTGTTTTATTGCATCTGTTTTTGGAAGTCCGGGCAAAATATAATTCTCAACGGCAACATCCCAACTCATCTGTGCGGCCAGGAGATATCCTGTATTAATCATATTGGCTAAATCCTCATCGCTGCGCGGTAGATTCGTGAGTATTTGAACTGCGACTTTCTGACTGATATGATGCTCCAGCCGGTCTCTGGTCTCAAGATTTATTTTGAGCAATTCATCCATACTGTTAAATTTCATTCCGTTCAGATCAGTGTAGTCCGCTATTATCACATTTTTTACTTCTTCAGGATTGCAGATTCTTTTAATAAAACCGGCACATCCGCAAACGCTGCTTACAACGCATATACCTCCAAAACTCAAAGGCTCCAATTGTGCAATTCCGAACGGCTCATAGATGCTTTGGCCGAATTCGACATCGGTACCTTTTCTGATATCCATGAATTCCATATCTTCGGGCATTCTATTGCCGCAGCGTTGCCTGTTGAAACCGAACTGGTTTATAAAAACAACTTTTACATTTCTGCTTCTTGCGTTGAACTCCTGAACTGCTGTGTAAAAAACAGCTTCACCTCCGCTTAAATCCGGCAGCCTGTCATGATGCACAACCGGCCAGTGATATTCCGATTCCATTTTCAGAATATCATGTTCTCTTCGCGGGCCTACTTCGGTACTCAAAAAGAACATTACTCCCGTTTTGTTCTGTGCGCATAATTCTTTATCTATATGCTCCAGTACCCTTAAATCCCGCCAAAGCCCTTTGCTGCGTACAAGCCGGGTTACGTGAGAAAATAGATAATCCGGCTCGAACCCGAGCAGATTTTTGCTGTACTGGCGCAATCTGTTGCGTGAAATATTTTTTTCTTCAAGACTGATTTGATAAGCGGGGATGCCGTTATAAGCGAGTTGAATTTGAGCGGAGTCGAATTCCTTCGATAAGAATTTCATTTCTTCGCCGACAAGGTCGCCTACTACATATATTTTGTCACAAAATTTTGAAGCGTTTACAAGTGCATGTTTGGCATAGCCGTTTTGGTCTCCGAATACATCAGGCAGCGACATATCGCGTGCAGTTGCGGCGTTCATTACATTATAAAACATTGTATCGTGACCGGTTCTATCTTCTACTATTCGCCGGACAGTGGCAACTTCGTGCGCATAGAAAACTGTCCTGAAATTGCAGTCTTGTTCGAGTTTGGCGGCAAGTGCTGTGGGCATTCCCATAAACTCATGACTGAATACTACGGTGCTGCCGTTATGAGGAGCGGCTCCTATTGCTTTGATAGCAGCGATTGCCGGCGGGGCGAGCCTTGTCCATTCTTCATAATCCCAGATGTGCTCGTATCTCATGCTCGATATGCCGAAATGCTCAAACAATTGTCTTTTGAATTCGTTTATCGCATGAGCATTAATTTGACGAACATCAATTAATATAACTTCGGGCGAGCTTGTAATACCGTGGCGTCTGTCTTCGAAAAGTTTTCTGCCGTAAACGATATCGACATTGAAATATTTTTCAATATGTTTGAAAGTTTCGTTATATCCCGTTTGCACAAAACCATCAACACTCGAATAAAGCACCTCACCTCCGAGACCGAGACGATTTTCTACTGGTCCGTCAGTGGAGAAGAGAGGGCTGATAAGAATTGTTCTTCCCGTTGATTCGAGATAAACTTTATTTGTGAGCATTCCTTCGAGCACTGCGCCGATACCGCCAATTTTGCTTACCGCTTCGTGTGTTACATGAACGACGTTTGTCTTGCAATTCATTTGTAGTTGCCTTTCATTTTCAAAACAAGCTGCTTAAATCTATTTTGTTACCTTCTTCGTTACCTTTTCCTTTTTCAGTTTTTCCGCTTTCTCTTTTCTTTCTTTTTTTTCTTTTTCTTCTTCGAATTCCGAAATAGTCAGAAGAGGTCTTTTGGTTATTTCATTAAATTTCTTCATTTGCTGTGCGTTTGGTTTCTCACCTGCGTATATGTGCGGTGAAAGAATTATCAGAAGCTCCGAATTATTTTCGACTGTATTCGTGGCCTTAAACGCCAAACCAACAACAGGAATATCACCAAGAAATGGAATTTGATTAGTTTGTTTCTGCATTTCCTTTCGTCGCAGTCCGCCTATTACGAGAGTCTGCCCATCTTCAAGCAGAAGAGAACTCTTGACTACTCTTGCATCAACAATGGGTACTCCGTCGATGCTGGAACCCGTCCTGACTTTTTGCCCTGATTCAACATCTAACAGGATATATTTATCATCTGTTAAAGTTGCACCGATATCGAGTGTAACGCCAACATTTTTAAACTGTGTACTTGTTAACGAGCCTCCCTCGCTTGTTTGTGATAGTTCGGAATATGGTATCTCTTCGACGGACTCAATAGATGCTGTCTGTCCGCTCAATACCATAACGCGCGGACTTGCGATAATTTCTACTTTGTTTCTTTGCTGCAATGCATGAATGACTGTTCTTATATCTCCCATAATAAGCCAGAAATCCCCGGCAGTACCTATTGTGTTGAATGCAGTTGCATTTTCTATGTTACCTGTTTGAGGTGTAGCAGTTAGACGGTTTGAAAAATTAAGATTTTGCCTGTAAACTGCATCTCTATAATCATTTGTGAGCATATCCCAGTTAACGCCGATTTCAGTTTCGTTATCGAGCTTCACATCAACGATGACAACTTCAATCATAACCTGGTCTGGTTTGCGGTCTATCTTTCGGATTTGCAGGAGAATTTTATCGACATTCTCCCGCGTATCGCAGATAATCAACGCGTTAACTTTGTCATCTGTCTCAATGTTCCCATAATTGCTTGCCATATTTATAATTGAGGCTTTAACACTTTTTGCATCGAGGAATTTCAGCGTAGCTGTTTCAACAACCAGGTCTGGTTTATCAATTACTGCGACGCTGCCGGGAGTTGCTTGCCTTGGTGTAAATCTCGCGAAAGGATTACTTTTTGTTATCGAATTGATATCGATTTCCTCTGCCGCGAAAACTGATGCAGATAAAAGAATTATAAACGTTAAAATTAATCTGCTATTTTTGTTTATTGTTAACATTTTTAATGCGCTCCATAACCTTTAATGTGTAAATACTTAATGTGACATCGCAGCCGAGGTCTCCATTCTCTGTGTTTTTCATTTCAAAATTTATCGATTCCACCCATACTTTTTCAGGTCTGTTGTGAATGGTATTTAGAAATTTTAAGATGCTGCTGTATTCACCTTGCAGCGATAAATTAGCCTGGTATTGATGAATTATCATCTCTTCACTGCCTTTAACAGGAGCATACCTTGATGGCGGGAATTTTATGTTTTTAACTGCGCATCCGCTGTTTTCGGCGGCAGTCTGAAGATTCGAAAGAAAATCCTTTGCCTGTTCAGTTTCAAAATATCCTTCTTTATATTCCTCGAATTCTTTTGTCAGGTTCTCAAGTTTTTTTCGCCGTATTTGAATCTGGCTGTTGAGAATTTTGCTTTTCTTATCTATAGTATCTATAGCTTTCTGATATTGTTCCGCAGCCATAAGATATTGTGAATGCGGCGTTACAAACCAGTGATAAATGGCTATCGCGATTATTATCAAAACCGCCGAAACCATCACATTTCGTTTTGAAATATTTTGCATATCAGAAGTCATATCAATTATCCTTCTCAGCAAGGGTGCAATTTATTGAAAAATCTACAAGACCATTGCCGTAAAGCATATTTTGTTTGACATACGTAATTTGAGTGGAACTGATTGATTTGCAGGCTGCAAGTTTTTCGATGAAACTATTTACAGCATCATAACTCACAGCTATGCCATCAATAGTTAATTTGCCGGAAATTCTCGACTCAATAGTGTGAAACTGTATTGTTTCCGGCGCTTTATTTGAAATGTCTACTAATATATTGGCCAGATTATTCCATACCCTGTCTTTGTTAATGTCGCGCAGAATATTTATTTGTTTCGTTACCTGTAAAGTCTGCGAATTAACGTCTTCCTCAACACGAGCAAGCTGGGGAATATTTGATCGCGATTTGGATTTTTTGGATATTTCTGTATTAGCTTCTGCCGTTTTTACCGAAAGCTGCGCAATGTGTAAAAATAACAGCAAAAGAATTACCGCTGCCGTGTTAATTATCATAAGAAAATGTTTGTACGATTTCCTGATTTCCGATAGTTCATCGGGAATCATATTAATACTGATTTGAGAATCGTTGCAATCGAGCAGCTTCATTGCCGCTCCAACAGCCACAACTGAAAAATCAACTGTATTTTTATTTTCTGATTCTATGCCTATATGTTCTGGTCCAATCGCATAAATTTCCAAATTTTGGCGATTTGTAAGCTTTTTTAGTTGCTCCGCCATTCGCGGACTTTCAGATGTATGCGGACAGCAGTTTAAAAATAATTGCCATTTATTTTGATCAGAAGCTTTCTCAAGTTCGTAGTATTGGATAACGGATTCCACCTGTTCTGCGATAACCTCGGCAGGGGAGTTTTGCTCTGAATTATTACAATCGATTTTCTTTGTACGCAGAAAATCGAACTTACTTCCGTTAAATACGCAAAGGTTTATAACATCATCTCGCAGAAGAATGAATATTGTATTCTTATGCTCTGTCTGCATAATGACTTTTCTATAGCATGCTCTGATAAGTGAAACTATAGCAGGTTCTACCAGGTTGACATCGATTTGAATCTTTTCCAGTTCTTTAGCCGCCTCTGCAAACGGCTCCGGTTGACACGCTCCTACAAGAACGCGTCTGTTTTCAGAACCCATATTTCCCTGCAGCATACAATAATCTGTCTTAATATTTTTAAGAGGCAGAACCGCGTATTGCCGAATTTCATCCTGTATGAATTTTATTCCTGCCTGCGGTGCAGAATCCGGAAGTTTGAAAATCTGAAGAAGCTCAGGATAAGAGCAGACACATAAACCTGCTTCGCAGTGCGAAAGGCGTTTTGTCAATTTTAAATGCTTTAAAGTGCCTGCAAGAGATTTCAAAGCTGCGCCGGTTTCGCCGTTTATAATTTCTTTGGCAAGCGGTAATTGTTTGCTGTAGGTCAGAATGATTTTTCTGCCGTTCTTCTTAAGGCAAATGATATTCACAAACTTACCGCAAACATCTATGCCTATTGCTTTTTTATGATTTGGATTCATCAGTTTATCCTCATCTTGTCGATACGAATAACATACGAGTTGCTGTCAATGGTTACATCGACTTGAATATCAGAAACAAATCCCTGCGGGGAAGTTCCTCTCGATGTAAAATTCGGGTTCGGTATTGAACCTGAAACGGTAACGCTGTACGAACCGCCCCCGAAATTGCGGTTGAAATTCGGCGGCAGAGCTCGACTGCTGCGGATACGGGCAAAAGCATCGGCAATACCTGCCTCAGCGATTAAATTCGCCTGAGCGGCGAATATTTCATTTTTCATAATCTGGAACTGTTCACTGTTAAGCTGCAGCATTCCCACAACAAACGCCGTCAGCAGGGCAATTGTAAAAATTGCTATCAATAAAACTGAACCATTATGTTTCATTTCTTTTTTCATATTCTTTATGGCAGTATCTCGCCCTGAATAATATTTCCGCCGAAAGTCCACAGTCTACTTGGGCTTCCTCCTCCGCTGCCGAAATTCGAATCGAGGTCAACGTGAATTTTGCATCCGCCTGAAAGATATTTTGCTTTTATTCGCCCATAAAATTGCCCGCCCCAAAGGCTGACCGAACCATTTGGATTATCAAGCAGGGCATAAACATTTCCAGTGCCCCATGTGCTGAAAGATTTATTATTGCCGATCATATAAATTTTTAAATTTGAAGGCAGTCGATCAAAAAATGAATTTATATCTCCGCCTATGTTACAATTGCCTTTGACGTATAGATTCAGGCTCGAACCCGGAGGAATTCTTATACTTCGGCCGCTGCCGATATTCAGGTCATTATTTAATAAAACTGTAATGTTGCCGTTGATAGTGATATAAGAACTCCAGATAGAAATACTGTTAAAATAATGATTACTGTTAAGTATTCGTTCACCGCCGAGCCAGTCATTGCTCGGGAAATCTCCTTCGTGCCAACCATGAAAAGGATGACCTGTCGGTGCAGTTGGAGTTGGCAAATCGACGGCTTCATCAAGAGTTCCTTCTTCACCGGTGATTGTAGAGCCCCATGTTGAAAATCCAATAGCAGGATTGCCGCCCGGTCCGATGTATGCATCACCGTAAATCCTGCCGCCGCTGTAAAGTGTTATTATGTCGCTTCCGATCGCGTTTGATGTAACAACTGCATTATGAGAAATATTGCTTCCGCCGTAAAAACCTGCACTTGAATTATAACTGTCGATAATACCGTGTGAGCCGCCGTAATTTAATGTATTTTTCAAAGCGATTTTAGGATTGTTATCAGTTGACTGATAACTAATTATAAGCCGCGGAGTATGAGCACCGGTTCCTGTTCTGTTTTCCGCTGCGGCAAATTGAAGACTGTTATTTTTGCTGTTGATGAAACCGAATCCGAAATTTGGATAATCGCCGTTGATCCATCCCCGCACAATTTCGGTTACATCAATCTCGACCGAAGTTGGAACACTGTTTCCGAGATTTGCTGTTACAACGCTCATCGAATCGCAGTTCGTACCCGGAATGATTCCTCCGCCGATGTTGTTCCATGTTGAGGTTTCAGTCCACCCGACATTCATTCGATATATGTAAACATCATGATTGCCGTTATGATTAACACACCAAAGTTCCAGTTTCGCTTCGGTAATTTCGGTATTCTGCGGTATTTGCCAGCTTGCGTTGCCAACAATGCCTTTAAAGCACAAGAGACCTTGAGTACTGTTCTTTTCAATTTCGATAACTGCATCGCAGCCATGGTCGCCTTCTGTGTAATCATAAGCGGTGTCAGGCTGGTCAGGATTGATAATTATATCAATAACGTTCTGGTCTGATATAGTTGATTTGTTTGTTTGTATGAAAACTTCTGAAATAACTTTGTTAGCCGAACTCTGAGAATCGCTATTTGTAATTTCTGTTTCAATCTTAACCAGTCGGATCCTGCTAACATCTGTCATTGGATTTTCTAAATCATTCAGCGAATAGCAGCTTATCTGAAATTTGCTGACAGGGCCTGCGAGTTGTTCTTCATGTCCAACAGGACCGAATACGATATAGCCGTCTTCGACCATATATTTTTGAGTTGCTCCGAGATTATCCTTGAAAGTTATAAACCCATTTCCAACTTCGCTCGAACTGACAGCTGTTATTTGTGAAGCCGTTGTGAGATTTCTGTTTAGATGTTCATCGAGTACAAGACCGTTTTGAATTTTTACAGAAGAGTCCTGGGTTGTTGCCCAGCTATTGCGTATTGCGCGAAACTGCGGAACAATTGCCGCCATTATCACAAGCAGCAGCGCAGCTGAAACCATCAGCTCCATCAGCGTAAATGCCTTTTTTAATTTTTCTTTGCGCATATACATACTTTGTCTCATTACTTCTTTTGAAATATCGGCTTATAAACACTGCTTGCTAACTTCAAATGTATAATTGCCAAAAGAATACAAATATCGCCAAAAACCTTTATTGGGGCAAAATAAATGACGTTTTATCGGACACTAACACCAAAAAAGGTATTTTTTTGATGTTGCTGAAAATGCGTCCTATAATTATCTGCGTGCTAATTGGGTTTGAAGTGAAATCTCTACTTCACTGCTGTCGAGAGTTCTGTTGCCGTTGCGATCCATACCTACTGAAACCACGATTGATTTCAGGTTGCCGTTTACTGATTGATTTGAAATGTTACACAAATAAAAACTATCGAGAACTAAATTACTTTCGGAAAAATCATCATCAAAATTTTTAATTGATTTTGCGTGCAGATGATTTATTTTCATTTTAGCCAGGTTCAGGCTTTTTGTTCTTCTTTCAATTATAACCGTACTCAAATTAATCTGCGTAAGTGCTTTTAATATCGGCACGAATGCAATTACAAGCAGGGCACTTGCTGTCAGAACTTCCGGCAATGTAAAACCTTGTCGTCTTCTTAATTTTTTTCGCATCTGACCATTCCCGTTGATGAAATAACGGATAATTTATAATTTTTTCCGCCGCCTGTGACCATTAGTATACCGTTGCCGTCTGTTCTGCTGCCCAGAGGATTGAATCTGAAGTTACCAGTTCCTTTACAACTGACACTGGTTGGAATTGTTTCCGATTTCACTATCTGGTTTGTTTGCAGATTGACGATTTGGAAACCACTGTATTGGCCGCTTCCTGTCATATTTAAACTGTAACCCTGCTTATTTACTGCTGCATTATCTATAGCAAGCGTTCTGCAAAGCCTGATTGCGGAAGCGATTTGATTTGCCGCTATTTCTGATTTGCCCCTGAAAATTGTCGCCATTCCCATTCTTGGAACGGCAATGAAAGTAAACGCGCTTATTATCAATACGACTATAAGCATTTCAGCAAGAGTAAAGGCTTTTGCGTTCTTTTTCATTTTTCAAACCAAAAATAAAGGGATGACTTTACAGCCATCCCTTTACTTATCCTCTACGGAATCCGTTTTTACTTTGTATGACTACAGCTTACTCTGTGAGTCGATTCGTCCATTGAATATTTTCCCTTTAATGGACATTCTGGTTCGCCCTCCGGAAAATAGTCTTTATTTCCCGTAAGTGTTCCCAGTGATGCCGGATAAACACCGTCTTTATCGGCGGCGTACAGCTCGATTTGAGAATTCAGCAGGTCTATGTTAGTAGCACATGCGTTCTCTTTTGCTGTACCGGCACTTGTCGTGATTCTTGGTATTGCTATAGCAGCCAATGCTCCCAATATCAAAATCACGATAAGCAGCTCTATCAATGTAAAGCCTTTACGTTTCATCTTAAATCTCCTTTCGAAAAGCGATTTATACATAAAATTTTTACTAAATACATAATCGGCTGAAAAAACAACCTACTTATCTTAAATTTTCAATTTTAGGTATTTTATTTCAAATGTGACATATAATCGAACATTGGCAGATACACCGCCATTAGTATTAGTCCTATAATGATTCCCATTCCCAATGTAAGTGCCGGTTCGAGTTTCACCAGCAGGGAAGTGATGATTCTATCGATATCTTTTTCAAGAAATTCAACGCCTTTATTAAGCATCTGTGTTATTTGTCCGGATTGTTCGCCCGCGCCTGCAAGTTGAACTATCAAAGGAGGGAAAATATTATGATTTTGAAGTGATTCTGACAGGTTCTTGCCTGATTGAACGGATTTTTGAAGATCCTGGCAGATGCAAGACATCTTTTCATTATTGGATACAAGACCAGACACCTGCAGCGCTTTAATTATCGGCACGCCTGTTGTTATGAGCATTGAAAAGCTTCGGATGAAATTAGTTGCCGCTGCGATTTTGTTTAATTTGCCTAAAATCGGCATTGAAAATTTAAAGTAGTCCCATTTCGTTTTGATATATTTATTTTTACGCAGGTATTGAAAAGAATATAAAAACAGGCAAAAGAATATTATTAAATAAATCCAGTAATTTCTGAAAATAACACTTATAACGATAAGCATTTGTGTCGGCCCCGGCAGTGATACCCCGAGTTGACCGTAAATTTTTGAAAATACAGGCACAATAAAAATTATCAGAGCGGCCACGATAACAATGCACATAAACATAACTATCAGCGGATATGTAAACGCATTTTTTATTCGGACTCTTAGATCGTTTTGTTTCTCCATATAACGAGCGCTGATTTCGAGGCTTTCAGGAAGTTTACCGCTTGATTCGCCCGCCTCAACCATACCAAGAAAAAAATCTGAAAATATGTCTCGGTATTTTCTAAATGCGTCCGTAAGCGATGAACCTACTGATATGTTCTTTTTTACATCCGCGATAATATATTGCAGAGATTTGTTTTCTGTTTGTTTTTCGAGTGTATCGAGACTTTGTACGATTGACAGACCTGCGCCGCACATTCCTGCCAGTTGATAAGTAAATGGTATGACTTCTGAACGTTTGACATTGAAAGATTTCGGATTGAATTTTGTTCGTCTTTTTACTTTTAAGAGTTTATAGCCGATTTTCGTAAATTCACTTTTCAGCGCGCTTACACTGTTTATATCTTCATAAATACCGTTGAAAATATGGCCGGCTCCATCACGTGCTGTATATTCGTATGTCGCCATTAATCCTCCTGCATATCAACGACGCGATATAATTCATCGACAGTGGTCGAACCGGCCATAACTTGTTTGATTCCGCTCATTCGCAGAGTTCTCATACCCTCTTTTATTGCCTGATATTTTATCAGGGTATCGTTTTTGCCTTCAATCATCATATTTCGAATCGTTGTCGAAATCGGCAAAATTTCATAAATAGCTTTTCTTCCTGCGTATCCGCTTTTGCCGCAATTGTCACAGCCGATGCCGCGGTAAAGAACCATATTTTCAGGTTCATCTGCAAACAGCGTCTTTTTGATATTGGGTTCAGGCGTATACGGTTGTTTGCACGTTACGCATGATGCCCTGTAAAGTCTTTGTGCGATAGTACCGAGAAGAGAAGATGCCAGCATAAAAGGAGGAACCCCCAGATTTATAAGTCTTGATACGGCTCCTGCGGCATCATTGGTATGCAGAGTCGAAAGCACGAGATGCCCGGTCATTGCGGCGCTGACGGCTATTTCAGCTGTTTCATAATCTCTTATTTCGCCTATTAGAATCACATCCGGGTCCTGTCGCAAAATACTTCTCAGTGCCGTCGCGAAGGTCAATCCCGCTCGCGGATTTGTCGGTACCTGAGTAATTCCTTCAAGTCTGTATTCAACCGGGTCTTCAACTGTAACGATATTATTTTTGCCTGTATTAAGAAGCTGCAATAAGGAATATAGCGTTGTGGTTTTGCCGCTTCCGGTGGGGCCGGTAAGAAGAATCATTCCGTATGGATTTTCAACAAGTTTTCTTATCTGCTGATTATCGAACGAGTCCGGTGCGATATTATCAAGGTTCCATCTGTTGCCGCTTTTATTGAGAATACGTATAACGATTTTCTCTCCGATGATTGATGGCAGCGATGAAACTCTAAGGTCGTATTCTTTATTTTGATGAACGGTTTTAATATGGCCGTCCTGGGGAATCCTTTTTTCGGCGATATCCATTTTGGCAAGAATTTTTATATGACTTGCCATTTCACCCTGTGCGGTAGAAGGAATATCTAACTCTTTTCGCAGGATTCCGTCAACCCTGTACCTGATAATCGTATCTTTTTCCTGAGGCTCGATGTGAATATCGCTTGCGTGTGCATCTATAGCTCCGCTTATGATTGAAGCCACAAGTCCGCTGACCGGGTCTTCGCTTTCCTGGAGTTTATCCAGAATTGCCAATGGGCGCTGCTCTTTTTCCTGCTCTGCATTTTTTTTGAGCCTCATTGAGACTATTGTCTGCTTGGTTACATTCTGAATATTGAAGTGATAACGTATAGCGCTTTTTATAGCATTTGGAGCCGCTGCCTGTGGGATAACTTTGCATCCGGTTCGCATTTCTATCTGGTCGCGAATAGCGAGGTTCATTGGAGAACACATCGCCACAAATAATTTATTGCCATCCAAACGAACACCTATTAGGTTGTGTTCATTTGAAATTTCGTATGGAATCATATGCGCAGCGATTGCTTCGATCATGTCGGGTGATAGATTTATAAATTCGATATGCTGGCTTTGAGCAACAAGCCTGCTTAGCTGTTCCTCAGTTGCGAGATTGTTTTCTTTAAGAAATGTAAGTATATTTTTGCCGTTTTGAGCGCATTGGTCAATCATCTGGTCGAGCCTTTGTCTGTCGGCGATGCCCAGACTGATTATCACTTCATATAACGGATTTTCTGTCTGCAATTCCTGCATATTTTTTCCCGCGTCCGCTAAATATATTTTCTGCGCATTTCAAAAATCGTCAAAACTGTCCTGTTGCTTAACCTAAATGTCATTTTGTTCTTTGGCAACGCCCGATAAAAGTGAATCCCATTAAAAGCGCTCGAAAAGAATGCTCTTCTATGGAATAACTTATTTTTTACTTAAAGCCGACCTCAGAATGGTCGAAATTAACAAAGGATATATTTATAAGGAAAATGCTATGCTCGGTTTGTTTAAAACGAAGAAAAAAACTGCTACAATTCTTGTTGTGGATGACGAACCAGATCTTGTCAGTACAATCAAAGCCAGACTTGAATGGAACAAATTCAAAGTAGAGACAGCTTCCAACGGCAGCGCGGCACTCGAGAAACTTGAAACTATAACACCCGATTTGATTCTGCTCGACGGTAATATGCCTGTGATGTCAGGTTTTCAGATGCTTGAACGGATGAGACAGGACAGCAGGTTCAGGAATATACCTGTGATAATGTTAACAGCGGTTTGCGAATCGACTAATATTTCATTGGCAGGTTCGCTCGGCGTTACAGAGTATGTTACCAAACCTTTCGAGTATCCTCAACTGCTTGAGAAAATTACGAACGTCATTGATAATAAATGACCCGTAAATTTAATGGTGCCGCTTGTCTGACTTAATGATCAATGAAAAATTAAACCTCATCATCGAACGCAAAAGTAAGAGTCTCGAAGCAATTTTTGATGCTATTCCCGTCGGCCTTATGCTTGTGGATGAAAATCTGGTTGTTGATAGAGTCAACAATGCGATTCGAAGGATGATAGGAAAAGATTTTAAGTACATAATCAGTAATTCGATTGGCGATGCACTGAGCTGTAAAATCGCGATTGGTAAACGCTGCGGCGAAGGCGATTGCTGCAATATATGTCCCTTGAAGACAAATATTGCCAAAGTTTTTAACACCTCGCAGGCGATTGAAGAATATGAATTTGAAAGCGAAACCTTTTTCCGCGAAAAAGGCGCAAAATTATGGTTTTCTTTAACTATCAAACCTGTCATTGTAGACGAACGAAATCATGTTGTCGTTTGTCTCAATGATATTACTGATAGAAAACTCGCTGAGGAAAAACTTGCCGAATCTATGGAACTTAAGCAGCAGTTTATTTCTACCGTTTCCCACGAACTGAGGACGCCTTTGACCGCCATTAGAGAAGGTTTAAATATTGTTCTCGAAGGAGTTGCAGGCAGGCTAAGGAAAAAACAGCGGGAATTTCTGCTGCTCGCAAAGAGAAACGTCGATCGGCTCAGTACGCTCATTAATGATGTGCTCGATTTTCAAAAACTCGATTCAGGCAGAATGAGATTCGATTTCGCATATTCCGATATGGCTGTAACCATAAAAGAAGCGGCAGAGACAATGACCCTGATGGCCAATAAAGCAAAAGTGGAAATGTCCCTTAATATCGATCCGCAAATTGGAGCCGCTTTATTCGATCATAACAGAATTATCCAGGTACTGACCAATCTTTTAAGCAATGCAGTTAAATTTACTCCTGCAGGCGGCAAAGTATCTCTTAGTGCCTTCCAGCAAAACGACATAATTTCAATTGCTGTTTCTGATTCAGGTATGGGAATTCCCAAAGATGATATATCTAAAATTTTCGAAAGATTCTATCGCGTAAAAAGACCGGGCAAAGAAATCGCAGGTACCGGTTTGGGCCTGCCCATTGTTGCTCAAATTATCAGCAGGCACGAAGGAACAATTTCTGTTGAAAGCGAACTGAATAAAGGAACCACCTTCACTATTACACTGCCGCAAAAAGGACCTCACGATTTGCCTGTTCCCGATAAGGTAAAAGATGAGATTCTTGAAAAAACTATCTCATGACCAAACTCTATTCAGGTGGATTTTTCTTGCTGGAAATATACATATCATATTGAATTTCAAAACGTATTTTGTGTCTAGCTTCTTCTTCCGCCAGCTCAATTACTACATCTCGAAGCGCTGCGTTGCTTACTAAGCTCAGCAATTCGACATAGAATATGAACGCTTCTTTTTCTTTTTTCATCGCCAGAATAAGCAAATCCTCGTAATCCATTTGCATTATATCCGACATATTGACCATGTAATCAAGCGGAGTCAAACTGGGATTTCCCTTTGCATCGGATGCTCTTGATATCTGACCGAGCTTTGTTATTTCAAGCTCGAGCCTGGCTCTGTGTTCAAGCTCCTCTGATGCCAGTTCCTTGCATAATTGGCTTATCTGCGGATCCTGCACATATTGGGACAGAAGATTATAAAAAACATTAGCCTCTGTTTCTCTGCTGATTCCCACCTGTAGAATTTCTGCAATATTTTTCAGTTCAGCCATTGTATTTTCCATCGTAATTACCTATTATATATGCGTAGCGGCACTCAGGCAAGGCTAATTCTTTGATTTCCCTTTTCATATCTTATGAACAATTTGTTTTTTCATTGCGATAGCCGAATACACCCGATCCATTTTTAATCCTCAGCGTCTACTGCCGAATTTTCAGTAAAATCACGTATACTTCTGTCAGACTCAGGTAATTTCATCATCCAGTATTCCGCTAAATCTTATCGTTAAGTCAAATCCGTGATATTAAAAATTTCAAGGTCGATACCTGCAAGTTGAATCGCTGGTACACCCGCGCACTCATCAAAACCTGCGTAGCTGAAAAATGGTTTGTCATTCCTATGTTTTTTATCAGCACTAAAGACTATTTTAGGTAATTATGGATTCGCATGAGCATGAATTGCCGATAGGACGCCTCTGCTGCTTTGGTAAAAGACGAGTTTGGCTTTTATGAGAAATGAATTTGCATATCATCCATTAAGTAACGCTCAACCAATAAGATATTAAAAATACAAATGGCCTAATGTGAAATTGCGGGATTATGAAAGTCCTAAAATAAGCATATAGATAACCATTGTAAAAAACAACATAGATGGATAGGATAGACACCGCTTCTATGTTTGAACGAACCTGGAATGTAAACTGACAGGTCCATAACGAAGCCAAACGTCTTGTAATATATTAGGAAAAAAACGGAGGTTATATAACATTTGCTGCTCATGCGGTAGCCTGATACTCCGATTGAAAATATTCTCGTCATGATAGATTTTTTTAAAAATGCAGTTTAGAAAGAAGCGGCATGTCTGAAATTTTTTATACTTCGCAGTCTCGTTTGCGTTTTGATATCAACCGTCTCACGGATATGGGAGTAAAACGTGCGTATGTTACCCCTTTCGATACGAATAATGAGGTATTATCAAAACCTGAAATTATTTTATCTAATCTGGAAAAACTTGCTGCTAAAGCCGAATTGAGTTTGAAGAAAAAACTCGAAGTCTTTCCTTTTTTTATAACCATTAACCATCCTGAAGGTAATTACCAGCTTCCAAATCGTTACAGAATGCAAAAAAATATCGACGGTTCACCTCGGCCGGCATTTATTTGTTTCCGCGACAAAACTCGTCAACAGGAAATGATTGCGTTCGCAAAAAAAGCTGCCGGGCTTGGATTTAATCGCCTGATGTTTGACGATGACCTGCGAGATGCATTTTGTTATTGTGATGAGCATATTACCGGCTTCGCCGGCTTTAAAGGCAAAAGCAGATCGCAGATTGAACATATTTTAAGCAGCATTCTTGATAATCCTGAATATGAAAATCTGCGTCAGAAATGGTACGAGTATAAATATCAGGGAATGATCAATTATGCTCGACAGATTGAACAAGCTGTACATAGTATTAATCCAAAGTGCAGAATAGGTATTTGCACATCCGCAAAACGCTGCCAGGATTTCTCAGGCCGCAATCCCGCTGATTGGTTAAAAGTTTTCAGCACTGAGGATGCACCGGCTTTTACACGTCTCTGCGGCGAATGTTATGATGACGATATACGGCATATCTGTCAATCGACCGGCTGGTCGCAATACATGAATGATTGTTATCCTGAAAATACCGAAAAGATGCTTGAAGTAACGTCTGTACCGGCGGTTTCTTATCGAAGCTCCGGTTCTGTTATGTTCGAGACTGATTTAGTTATTGCCGCAACCGCTCAAAAAACAATCCATTGGTGTTGGCCTGAAGAATTTGAACGTACAGGCCTGTGCGATGCCGTTATTGAAAGCAAAAATCATGTCTTAAAAATCTCCGAAGAAATAAAAACCAAACCACAATCGCCTTTATGTATTTACATCGATTCCAACCTCGGCTCATATACACCCATAAACATATCGGTTCCTTACGGTGCAACAGATGACCCGATTAACGCATATAACATAATTAGTCTTTTGGGATTGCCTGTAATTATCCGGCCTGCTATACCTGAAAATCAACCCGCAATAATTTGTTCTTCATATATAAGCAGGAAAATGATAGCAAATATTGATGAATATATTTTTAATGGCGGCGTTACGGTGTTGGATTCAAGGGCAGCCGAATGTTATAGAATTTATGGAGGTCAGGTTGCTTTCAATATTAGCGGCTCTTTTAGTTTGAACAGATATGAAATTTTATCTGATGGCAGCAGATGCGATATAATAGCTGATTGTCCCTCGGATTCGATATCTTATATAGAGACGAATGAAGATTTGAAATATAAATGGCGATCTTTCAATGTGGATGGCAAAGAGGCAGGCTGTACCGCTGCAATATTTGCTTTAGGTAAAGGTAAACTTATAATTTTCGGTTATAATTTATCCCGCACGAAACAGGTTTTGCTTTGCAGTCAGTGGAGAAATAGAGTGTTAGATATTCTCAGTTTCGCAAATATTGATTTTTCTGTTTATTGGAAAGGGCCTGTGGCAGTTCAATGTTTTTATTATGATAAAAAAACAATACTCGCTAATTACAATGCAAGTATAGTAGCAGGAGAAATAAAAACTCGATTCGGCCAAACACATTCGTTAAGCCTTAAACCTTATGAGTTAAAAATAGTAAAAATGAAATAAACATTAATTCAGCTTCGTTTAAATCATAGCACAATTGCAGGTCCTGCCTCAGAAAACAATTCAACAGGTTACTGGAAACACATTAAAAGTAAACGTGATAGCTGATGATGGTAGATAATGGAGAACGAAACGATTCTGCTAATTAAATTTTTGGATTATTTTAGATGTAAAATAAAATTTTCATTGTAAACTGGTTCAATATTCAAAGGTATTGGCCATATATATCTATGGGGGCTTATACCCAAATATAATATACTTAAAAATTAATTAATGTTTGAATTTCTCGGGAACGAAAATGTTTGCATTTGGAAGAATATTAAATCCAGAGTTCGGAATCGCGGAAGGTAATTATTTCAGATTGGATAAATTGCCTTTAAAAGATGGATTTTCATTGTTGGCTGGCGGGTACGAAAAACATCTCTCTGATGATGATAAGCAGAATTTTTCATTTAATTACCATATGATAAAATTCATTGCGGACGGTGAAGGAGAATTAATTGCATACAATAAAACATTTAAAATTTCTAAAGGCATGATGATAGGGCTTTTGCCGGAAACAAGCCATAGCTTTAAAGGGATTCGAGGTAAAGGGCTATCATATTTATATGTCTTGTTTCAAGGTAAAAAGGCCATTGAATTCTTCAAAAAATGCGGCTTTGAACAGCAAGTAGTTTTGAAATTGGAAAATCCAGATATTGCCGGAAGCCTTTTCTGGCGGATATTGAGGCACGGAAATAATTCGACCGAATATACCTACGAAATTTGTTCTCTTTATTTAAAAGCTCTTTTTTTGGAAATGGCAGCTGCTTCTAAAATCAAGGAGCATACTTCAACGCTGTCAGCTTTAACATTTAAAGAATGCAGAGATTACATTGACGGACATTACACGGAAATCAAAAGTATAAATCAGGTAGCTGAAAAATGCTGCGTTACACCTCAATATTTAGCCCGACTATTTTCCAAGCAGGGAAATATGTCGCCTCACAATTACCTTATGAGGGTCAAACTTAATACAGCGGCAAATTTACTTGTGACCTCTTCGTTGTCGGTATCGCAAATATCTCAAAGAGTTGGTTTTGATGACCCTTTTTATTTTTCAACTTGTTTTCGAAAAAAATACAGCCTTTCACCGAGAAAATATCGCGGTAAGTATATGGAAGTTATGGAAAAGAAAGATACTAAGAAAAGAAGGGAAAACTAACAGAGGATGGAATCTCAAGCAAAGATCAATACAGAAAGGATATTTGCATCAATGTTTAATTATAAACAATTAGTTGTTGATCAGTTGGAATTTAAATCGACGGTGCCGGTACCTTACGGCAGATTGTCGTTTGCGGATGGGATTTCAAATAAAATAGATCAATATTATGGCTCCAATCGCTGGAAAAATAATCTGCATAATGCGATTGTTTCATTTTCAGGAATAAAAGAATCTGACAATCATGAAGATATTTTTAAGGACGATTATGGCGTAACCTGGCGATATGGAATGGGAGCCAAGCACATCGAGATTCCTGCTTTAGAAAAACCATCTTTAAATGGATACAAATTTCCTTCTGTCGAAGAATTGTGTCCTGATAGAATTTTAGAGGAAACTGAAGCGAAAATTGCTTCTTCGAAAGAATATTTTTCACTTGTTACTTTCAGTTTCGGCTTATTCGAACGTACCTGGACTCTTCGCGGCTTTGAAAATACTTTAATGGATATAGCTGCCGAACCTGCCTTTTATGAAGATTTAATTGAAGCTGTTACAGAACATCAGCTTCAAATGATTGAAAGATTAATTCAAACTTCAGCAGATGGAATTTATTTCAGTGATGATTGGTGTGAACAAAGAGGTGTTATTATCGGTGCTGCGCGATGGAGAGAGCTTGTAAAGCCCAGAGTGGCCAGGCTCTACGATAAAGTTCATGCTGCCGGAAAATATGTAATATCGCATTGTTGTGGAAATGTTTCGGAAATCATTGGCGATTGCGTTGAAATTGGTTTGAATTGCCTTCAAAGTGTACAGCCTGAAGCAATGAATCCTTATGAATTAAAAAAACTATTTTCAGGCCAAATGGCTTTTTGGGGAGGTTTGGGTTCTCAAAGAACAGTGCCTTTTGGGACGCCAAATGAGATAAAAAAGGAAGTAAAAAAATTACGAAGTGAAATGGCAAAAGATGGCGGCTATATACTCGGGCCGGCAAAGATGATCCTGGATGATACTCCTCTTGAGAATGCGATTGCAGTTTTAGAATCGTTCAATGAAGAATATAATTATAAGACGTTATGAATAATAAATGTGTATTAGGTTCATTTTGACTAGGTTTAGGCGAGATATTGCTATGTTTTCAGGCAAAGATACTTGCTATATTGATTTATACATATAAAAGATTTCAGGAAGGGAGGTAACTCAAAAATTTTTTGTTGATTTAAAGTGCTGTAAAAAGATTAAAAAATTTTAACTTTTTGAAGGAGTTGAAGATGAAGAAGTTAGCAGTAGTATTTTTATTTTTATGTATGGTTATGGGGGCAAAAGCAGATGACATTTTTTGGGTTGGCGGTAATGGTTCATGGTTGGACCAGGCCAATTGGTCAGAAGCGACACCGACATGGTATGTTCCCGGCTGGGTTGAGGGAAATCCTGCAAATCCGGATAGTACTTGGGCGGAAAACGCAAATTTGGCATACGCCTACATAGAAGATGGCAATCCTCAGGTTACATGGGCATCAAGACCAGATGGTGTGGTTCAAAGGGTATATGTAAATGGCGGACATTTGGAAATTGATGCGGATATTTCTACCTGGAGAAGCTACCTTGGCAATAAAGCAAACAGTACAGGAACAGCTACTCAAATTTCCGGCACCCATTATGCTGGAAGCAATATGAGAATAGGCGGAATTAACGGCGGCACAGGAATTTATAATCTCCAGGGCGGTTCATTGGACCTTACCACTTCTTATATTGGTGATGCGGCTGGATCAACAGGTATATTTAATCTGTCTGGCGGCACGCTAAATACAATGAGAACGACTACCTATCTTGAAATCGGAAATTTAGGCAACGGCCAATTCAATCAAACTGGCGGCACAGCTTTGCTTAACAGACCTCGCCTTGGCTATCAAGCTGGTTCATCGGGCATTTATTCGATTTCCGGCGGCTCATTAATAGTTGATAAATATATGGGTGCATATAATAATAGCACATTCACTGTAAGCGGTTCAGGATCTGATCTCATAGACATACAGCAGATTAGTTTTAACCGTGCTGTTGGTGCGAATATTAACTTTGTCGTTGAACTTGATGCTGATGGAAGCACGCTGGTACAAGTTGGAACAGATGCAGCTTCTATCTATAATGTAGGCGCTTTGTTGGATAACGTGATATTTAAAGTAGATACGCTCGAAGGCTTTGATGGTCAAATCGGCGATACTTATGATGTTATCTGGGCAAAGAATTTTGGTATCCACACAACTGGTATGTCTTTTGTTAATCTTGATTCTACCCTGTTCAGTTGGGCAGTTGTAAATGCTGTTGATTTTGGTTATGAAAGCGGTGAGTTGCTTCAATTAACGGTAATTCCGGAACCAGCAACAATGCTTTTAATGAGTTTTGGAAGTTTCTTATTCATTAAACGTAAAAAATAAAACTTCATTATTTCCCGAAAGGCAGGCTTAACCACCTGCCTTTTTTTTATATTCATTTTTCTATGTAGTTTCAATTTTCAAAGTAAGGCTTTTTAGTAGTTTTTATCAAATACAAGAGGAAGTAATGATTGTAAAAGGGTTTTAAGCGGCAAATTTTTTATCCAAAAAGAGGTAAAAAATGCAAATTGGTTCATTTTTTAAAGGTATTGGCGAATATTCGCTATGTTTTACATAAGGGGATTTAGTTATATTTATAATATCAAATTTTAGCAAAAAAGCTTATCTTCGCAATGAAAGGGTAATTTTATGTTAAACAAGTCTGAACAAGGAATGATAAAGCGATGTCTTGGATTTACTCTTGTGGAATTGCTGGTAGTCATTTCTATTATAGCGACTCTTTTGGCCGTTCTTATGCCTGCTTTGAACAAGGCCCGCGAACAGGGGAAAAAGGCGATATGCATGAGCAATGTGAAACAATTATTTGTCGGCTGGAATGTATATGCGATCAACAATGACGGCAAGATTGTTTTTGGTGCGACAAGGCGAGCACGTCAAAACGGTGCCAAAAGCCTGATGTGGAAAACAGCAACCTCATATCATCCCGAACCAAGCTGGGTAGCATGTGCAGATTATCCAGTTCCAAGAGCATTCGAGGAGCAATGGTTTCAGGACGCATTAATTGACATGGGGTTAATGTGGCCTTATATGCAGAATCTTAAATCGTACCGCTGTCCAGGTGCAACTGCAAAAGATAATTCAAGAAGCTACGCAGTCAGCTCAATGATGAACGGATACAGACATGACGGTACAGGAGAAGAATGGGGTGGAAGATTGAGCAGAATTTACAAGAAAACATCGCAAATCAAGCAGGCCGGTGAAAAAATGGTATTCATTTGTCAGGGCGGAGTCTTTGAAGAAAATTATGGGTTCGAATGTTACAGTCCTTTTCTGGCAACAAGACAATGGCGTGATATTCCGCCACAGGTTCATAATGGCAAAAAAGGGACAACACTTTCATTCGGTGACGGGCATACAGAATATTGGGCATGGAAAAAAGATTACTCAAAATACGATGGATCAACTTACGTTGTGCCAAAAGAAGATGACGATTTCGACAGAGTTTACAGAGCAATATGGGGTTATCCTATAGCTTATCCTCAATAAATGTTTAAAAAAGAAAAAGAAACTGTTTAAATAAATTTACTCAGGAGGAAAAATGAATTTGAAACTGATAAAATGTTCCCTTTTAGTTTTGCTATTCTCGTCTTTAGCATGTGCAGATTATTATTGGACTTGCCCGACCCCAAATGGATATTGGGATGTATCTGCAAATTGGTTTGGCGAACCGGATGAACCGCAATGGATTTTCCCCGGTTATGTTCCTACGGGAGAAGCATCTAATTGGAACACTGTGTTTGCTCGCGTTCAGCAAGGTTCTGCTGTTATTAATTCAGATCATATTCCAAATGGCAGAATACAGCGAATTTATCTCGGCGGACCAAGCGGTGCATCATTAACAGTAGAATCAGGCACTATTAGCATTTATAGATTTTATATGGGTTGTGGGGCCGGATGGTTGGGTACCTTTAACCAAACTGGCGGCACAATTAATATTACTGCCACAAGCCCTCCTTCTGTTGATTTTGGCCAAGGCACTTCGGTCTACAATCTTTCAGGTGGAACATTTTCGAATGTTAATAATACATATATGCCGTATTCTGAAAACGTGACAGTTCCGATTGATTGTAATTTCACAATGAATATTAGCAATGGTGGTATTTTCAGGGCAAACGGAGGACGTGTTTATTTAGGATATGTTCCTGATTCTGTCGGAAGGTTCAATCTATCAAGCGGCCAAATTATATCAAATGGCAGAGTTTTTGCTTTCGGAATAAACGGTGGAAAGGGCTATCTTAATCAAACCGGTGGAGATTTCATTTTTACCGGTATTAATGGCACTACAGATAAATTGCAAATTGGATCAAGCGGAGGTTATGGTGAAATTTCAATTTCCGGTGGAACTTTCGAATCTCGATTTCCAGTTATTATAGATAATGGTATTTTTAAAGTCAGCGGCACTGGTGCAACGAATATAGCTGCGATGGGCAGAATGGGTGTTGGTCCATGTTTCCGTTTTTGGAATGGTATCAATGAAACGCTTGCTTATGAATTAGATTCAAGTGGTGTTACGCCAATTCAACTCACTAATTTCTCGGCTGACGGCAATGCTGTTCTCACTAATGGAACAATGACAATCAATACTCTTGGCGGTTTTAATGGAACCGCTGGAACAGTTTATCCTCTTATGTATGCATCGGCTGCAACAAATAGTATTACTGCTTCTGATCTTAAACTTGTGGTTCTGACACCAAATTATGATTTTGAATATTATATCGAAAATGATGCTGTAAAAGGTCAATGGTTGAAATTAAGACAACTTAATGCCTCTATTTGTAATAGTGGAAACGGTTTTTGGTCAAGTTCCGGTACATGGCAAAACGGGGCGCCATCAATCAGCAAAAGCGCTGTTATCAATGGCGGAACTGTCTCTCTGCCAACCGATGGTTCGCAATGCGAGGCAAAGAAACTGCGAATCGGAGGAATTGGTTTACCTGTATTAAATATTGACAATAATTCAAAATTAAATCTCCAGCAATTGGTCGCAGGCGGCGCGCCTTCACAAACCGCACAAATAAATATTTCAGGCGGCAATGTAAAAGTAAATGGTGATGTAATGATGGCATTATCGCCGGGTGCAAACGTTATAATCAATCAAACCGCAGGCGATGTAAATATTACCGGCGATCTTAATATGGGCTGGAATACTACAACTACAGGCGCGGCAGCGAATGTAAATTATACGATTTCAGGCGGCAAATTTGTTCAGCATGGCGAAGTTTTCAGACTGGGATATTGCAACTCACAAGGCAACTTTACTCAAACAGGGGGTCAGGTTGTATTTGATGTGAATGTCAAAAGCTCATGCAGATTGGGCTATAGCGATGGTTCAGCACAATACAGTATTTCCGGCGGTTCTTTAACTGCTCCGACAAATTTTGTAATTGACAGTGCAAGTTTCGAAGTGCTCGGCTCAAACATTGCCAGCATATCTTTCGACAGGTTCAGAGTTACCGACAAAGGAACTTTCCTGGTAGGTCTTGATTCAGACATTACACCTGTTGTAGCAACCGATGGCAATGCGACTTTTGAAAATGGCTCGAAAATTGTTGTTCGTTTGCTTAATGGCTTTGCAACTGGTTCGACTTACGACATAGTAAACGCAAAGGACATAATTGATGAAGGTCTTTCAGTAATATCTGAAGACGCGAATTATACTTTCGGATCGCAAATTGTGAATGATGATTTTGGAAGAAAGACTTTGAGAATTGCTGTCGGATACAGTAATGCAACAGCTCATTCTCCATTGCCGGCAAATGGAGTGAAAGCATGTTATCAGGACGCACAAACATTACAATGGACGAACCCAAGGCCAAGCGAACCAACAGGAAGCGTTTCATGTGACGTGTATATCGCTGATGCCGCAATCGATCCGGGTTTTACCAATCCGGTGAAGATAGTAAATAAACAACCGGTCGAATTTGCGACAACAACTCTTAATCCTTTGAAATCTTATCTGTGGCGCGTAGATGTTTACGATAATTCTTATGGAGCAGAAAATAAGGTAACTGGAAATGTATGGAGTTTTACAACTGCTCAAGCAGCTATAAAATCTCTCGAATGGAATTTTGAAAATACTTCAGATGGTGCAGCATATCAAAAAGCTATTAACGGCGATGATATTATAGTTACTGCTCACGGTGCGTATAGTATTGATACGGCATCTAATACTGTAAACGGCTGGGGTCTTGACGGACTTAAACACTGGCAAGCTCCCGCGACAGGATATGGAATGTGGCGATCAATACCGGTATGGGATTGGCCCGGAGTAGCGGCACCTGGTTCAACGCAATTCGGCATTGCCTGGATAAAATATGACTTTGAGCAGGCATATAATCTCGGAACGATGTGGATTTGGAATCATAACGGCGTTGGAACAGGCGGACCATCTGATATTGAAGGTGTTGAAGAAGCTTATATTGAATATTCCGCGGATGGTGTTACGTATAACACACTTGGAACGACGCACATGTTCGGTGAAGCTTCGCATGGACCTGATTATGCTCATAATACCGAAATCAACTTTAACGGTATTTCCGCAAAGAGCGTAATAATCACCCCGATAAGTAATTTCGGCGCAAGCTATGTTGGTTTGAGCGAAGTAAGGTTCGGTATTAATAACACAACAGCTACGGAAACTGTAATTCCTGATTCCGCAGGTTCATGTACAGCAAAGGCAAGCGGAAATTGCATTGTTGAAACATCAGGCATTTATGCTTCCGAAAAATGTATCGGTTTCAACGGCGGATTTGATTATCTCTATTCTAATTCAACTAATGCAAATGTGCCGATAGATGGGAATTTGCCATGGTCAATGAATTGTTATGTTTATCTTGATCGTCAGCCTGCCGGTGGTACGTTGATAGCAGGATTCGGTGATTTGAATGTTGCAACTGAAGGATATCAGAGATTTATTTGTGCTCAGGCTGATGCTTATATCGGATTCTGGGGACAAGGTTCTGCAAGTGATATAACATGCAGTGATAAATTTGATTTACGCAAATGGCAGATGATAAGCGCAACTTTCGACGCAAATACTGTCCGCATCTATAAAAACGGAAAATTGATTGGTTCTCGAAATGTTAAATTTGCGAATTCAGCAGCAAAAGTTCGAGTCGTTCCGCGGACAGGACGAGCAACACAGCCGGTAGGCGTGACAAGAGGTCCTGTTGCATTCTTCGGCAAGATTGACGATGTTACGATGTATAATGGCGTATTGTCTGAAACTGAAATGAAGCAATTGGCTGCACGTTTGCCGATGGGCGAAGATCTTAACGCTGATGGCGTAATCAATACTAAAGATTTGAAGTGTATCGCTGAAAACTGGCTTAAATCAGCTCCATCAGCACAAGACGTTGATGCATCAGGTTTGGTTAAATGGACAGAAGATTTTGAAGATGGAACCGGATTCCAGAGTCGCTGGACAACATTCAGCGGTGACTGGACAGGCAAAGTCATTGTTGCCGATGCTCATGCACCGCAGGGCGGCAGTGTGCTTTCGCTTATTGTACCGACCAACTATATGGAACGTTCTATCGGCACAATGAACGACGTGTTTGAAATAAGCTGGTATTACAGCGCAGATGGCGCAAATGGCGCAGGTGATTCGAGAATCCAGATCGTGGATGCCGAAGGCCTTAGTCTGGCAGTAATTCATCATACGACGGATAATGCTATGGGCGTGATATATGCCAATACAGGTACGAAGGTTTATTCGTTCGCACCGAATGATAACTATATTAAAGTTACTTTAAGAATCGATCAGGAAAAAGGAAAATGCGCCTTGCTGATTAATGATTCATTGCTTGAAAGCGGTTTTGCATTATCGAATGGAAATGCGGGATCGGCTGCGGCAATAAGAGTTCAGAAAACCGTTGAGCAGAATCCGATATCTTATTTCGATGCAATCAAAGTTGATGAATCTGTGTTGAGTGTTGAATATCCGGTTTGTGATTTTAAAGTTGATGGAATTGTGAACTTTGAAGATTTTGCCGTTCTTGCGGAAGAATGGCTCAGGACTTTTTAAGATGTATTCAAAGGTGGCCGGCCAATATGACCGGCCGCTTTATTTTGAAAGATATATATGGGGAAAAAAAATCATACGTTTCTTTTAACTTTAATTTTTTTATTTTCAACGGCATGTTATTCCGAGGTTATAAGTATCGGAACAGGCAACTTAAGCTGGAATTTCCCTTTTCGCACATTTTTTTACGATAGCCGAACACAAACAATTTTTTATGCAAGTGAGATTAATGTAACCGGCTTCATTACAACCCTTTCAATGAATATGGTAAATTCACTGCCATCTCCTGTTAATAATGTTAAAATTCGCTTTAAACATACAAGCCTTTCTTCATATTCAGCAGCGACATTTGAAAGTGATGGATGGATTGTCGTTTATTATGGGCAATGGCCTGCACAAGCAGGATGGGTAAACGTTAATTTAGATACTCCATTTTTTTACAATGGCGTTGATAATCTTTTAATAGATATAAGTTTTGACCGAAGCGAATGGTCATCTTCTTCATTGTACACAAAATCGACAGAAACGGGCATTGCGCGAAGTTTATATGCGGCAAGTGACGGCAGTGTATATGATCCGCAAATATGGGGTTTAGGCGGTTTAGGTGCTGCATCGGCAATAAGCACGAAAATACCGAACATCAAATTGAATTTCGAATCTAAATCAAAATGGCAGCATCTTGGCATCATGTGTTTTAATAACAGATATGCCAACAATGTTGAACAGGATCCATGTGATAATTATACATCTGTTCCGGCAGGCTGCACACCTCGACGAGATAGAATTCTTGAAATGGTAAAAACTGCGAGCAAATCTTTCGGCTCCGATGGCCCGGACATTATCGGTATGCAGGAAGTTTATGACAGGCGAAATCATATTTTTGATGTGGTAAACGGACTGGATTATAAATATTCGTGGACAGGCATATCGGAAACAGGGACGATGAGCGTTGATGAAGGGCACAGCTATAATGTGATATTTTATAAGAAGGAGCGTTTTAGTGCGAAAGATCAGGGAGCGTTCTGGCTCACCGAAACTCCCGATGTCTGTTCAATTCATCCTGACACGACATACGTACGCACCGCAACGTGGGTTATTTTACACGATAAGCTGACGAACAGAGATTATTTTATTCTTGATACGCATTTAGATGTTCTTACAACATCCGCGCGCGAATGCGGAGCAAAGATTATCATGGACAAATTAGTGGCTCTGGCGGGCAATCTGCCAATCATAATCATGGGCGATATGAACGGATATGAAACGGGAGATTTCTATAAGATTTTTACCGGTCAATTGTATCAGGACGACATTATATTGCATGATTTTTACCGTGAAATTCATCCTGTTAAGCAGCCGGTCGAAAGGACTTTTCAGTCTTTTGACGGTACTGTCAATGGCAGCAGGGTTGATTATATCATGGGACGAGATTTTATATGCAAAGGCGCTTCAATAGAACGCGGAAAAGTTTCAGGCAGGTATCCATCAGACCATTATCCTGTTACGGTTCATCTTTATGTGCCCAATGACCGGCTCGCAGATTTGAACAATGATGAAGAATCGAATTTGCTCGACATTAATGTTTTTTGCGATGACTGGCTCAATACCGAACAATTACTTACGTGTAATACGACAAATGATGGTCTGCTTGCTCGCTGGCCTTTCGATCAGACAATTGGTGGATTGGGGTTTACGCAGGGTATCATCAATGGCGCTGCAGTATTCGATGGATTCAGCGATTCTATTTATTCATCAGCAAATTATTCAGGCGGCCGGACACTTAGTAACTGGACGATAGCGGTCTGGGTGCGGCTTGACAGGATGCCTTATGAGACTTCATCTGGGTATTATATGATGAATATTGTGGGTGATGAAAATAAGAATGCCGGCAGCATTCAACTATCCGTTCGCAGTAATGCTAAATTAAGACTTGAAGTTTTTTCAACCGACAACGGCGGCCTTGAAACTGCTTATAATGAAAATCCATTGCTGACAAATCAATGGTATCACGTAGCTGTTGTTTACAGCAGAAATCCTAATCAGGTTAAATTTTATATCGATGGCGAGCTTGAATGTGTGCGAAATCTGACGAATCAGGTTTTGTGTTGGATTGGCCCACTTTATATCGGTAAATACGCAGACAGCCGTTTTCTTGACGGAACGCTCGACGAACTGCGGATTTATAACAGGCAATTGATGGAAGATGAGATTGAATATCTCTCGGCCGGCGGTTCAAGCCCGGGAACTGTTACACAAAAACTCGAGGGCAGAACAAATTTTATCAATGATCAGACCGGAATAATAAATTTTCGGGATTTCACAGAATTTATCTGGAATTTCAAATAATAATTTTCCTCATTAAGGTTTCAACCAATGACAAGCAGAGAGTGCGTAATTAAAACCATAAAATTTAAATCGCCGGAAAGATTGGCATACAAACTTCCTGATGAGTACGGCAGTGATATTTACCGTTTTGAACTTCCACAATCTCCCGATTTAAGGCCAAGGAATCAAAGGAAATTTACGGATGAATGGGGCGCGATTTGGGAAAATATCGGGAATTGCCAGGTTGGCGAAGTGAAAGAATATCCGCTGAAATCATGGGACGATTTAAATAAATTGAAAATCCCGAATATTCGAGAGCCGCACAGATGGCAGGGCATAGAGAAAGTCCGCGCGGCCGCAGGCGGTAAATTTCTGCTCGGAAAAGGAATATCGATATACGAAAGGATTCATTTTCTTAGAGGGCTTGAAAATACCTGGATGGATATTTATACCAATCGCGATGACATAATCAAATTGATAGATATTCTCGTTGATATGAATATGTACATTCTTGATCAATATGCAACGACAGGTTTTGATGGGATAATCTGGAATGATGACTGGGGACTGCAAAAAACTTTGATGATTCCGCCGCAGCTTTGGCGTGAAATTTGGAAACCGAGATATGAAAAGGTTTACAAAAAAGCGCACGAATATGGCATCCTTACGTTTCTTCATAGCTGCGGCTACATAATCGATATCCTTGATGATTTGATAGAAGCCGGTCTCGACGTTATCCATATGGATCAGCAGGAAAATATGGGACTGGAATTGCTGGGCGAACGTTTCGGCGGCAGACTTACTTTCTATAGTCCCGTTGATATTCAAACAGTTATGAATCAAAGCGACGAAAATATCCGCAATTATTGTAGAAGAATGGTAACAACGCTCGGCAGACCGCAAGGTGGTTTTATTCCACGATGGTACGAAGACCCGCAGGGTGCAGGACATACACAAAGAGCAATAAAAGTAATGTGTGAAGAATTCCTTAGACTCTCCGCCGAAAACAATAAAAATTATATAGATGCCGCAGCATCTTAAATTTTTTTTTTGAAAGGAGTAAATATGGAAAAAAGGAAATTGTTATTAATTGCAATACTGATGATTTTCTCCTTCGATTTGTTTGGCTGGAGTTCGAGTGATCCTGGTGACGAGCATGAAGACATGGCAGTTTATTTTCTTAGCTGGACATCTTTTCCGTATATGACCCCATATCGGATTCATTTTGATCAGGCGGGACTGGATGCCGATGACATCATTGATATAGCAAACATCGAATCATATCCGCCAACAGGAGAACACTGGAGATGGGAAAAAGTTGATACGTTAAATGACCTCGTTCAATTACCGCTGACGAGCAATGCAGTAGGTGCCATTATTCACGCGGGCGAAGATAGCGGCGTTCCGGCAAATCATCGGCCGGGAGCATGGGAATGGGATGGTTATTCTCAAACTTACGAGGATAACGCAGAACGGATTATGGAGCATAACGCTAATTATTACGGGTACTATGCTGGAAATCCTGCACTTGCGTATAATTATGTTCTTAAGGGCAACTGGTTCGATAAAATGGACACATACCTTGCTGAGAGCGCTACTATAGCCGCAACTTATCGCAATTGGTATTTGTCCCATCTCTATAATCGTGAGTGGCTGGGTTTAAGTTCAACATATATAATACCATCTTTACGACAGAGTCTTCGGTTTACTCAAATGCTCACGGTTCATTTTTTGGATTATTATGAACTTAGTGAGCCGGGCTCTACAATCGCACATTGGGAATTCGAGGAAAATGCATTAAACAGCAGCGTTGGACATATAGCTGTAAATTCCAAAGGCAGCAATCCGGTAAATCTTCAGTATGGCAGCAGTATAACCAGCGTTGATGTGCATGACCCCACATGGGTTTCGGGGCCTCTTGGCCAGGCGATTCATTGCAAAGGCTGGACAGAAGCCGGAAACAATTGCACTTATGCAAGGCAAACCGGCACATGGACTGTTGATGAAATGAATATGCTGGCCCCGTACAGCTCTTATTCTATTGAAGTTGTATTTAATGTGGAAAATTATATTTCGAGCACTACCGATCCGAATAGGTTTTTAGGAATTCTTACATACAGAGATGATGACCCTACTAATGCTGTCATGCAATACAGAATACGAACTTACAAAGAAAATGTCAGCGGAACATATCGTACCTTCGTGGATTTTTATGCAAATCATCCCGGCGGGTCAAGCACCTCAATTGCGTTTAATACAGATGCAGCAGGTTTGCCTTTGATTGAAAATAAATGGTATTATCTAGCCGCGATTTTCCATTACGAAACAAGCACGATGGATCTGATTGTCCGAGATATGGCCAACGGCAAAACCGTATCGACCACAGCATCGATGGGACCGACGCCAGGTTTTACAGGCGCAAATCCAAGTCCTGTTTATCTTATAGGTTCATCAAGTTATTCCAGCGGCAAATGCTTTGACGGCCTTATAGATGATGTTCGTGTCAGCAACAGAGCATTGAATATCGATGCGGAAAGGCTCTATAACTCTACTTTAGCACATTGGCGTTTTGATGAGGGTACAGGTCAAACTGTTTACAACACGCAAGGCGTCGCGGGCGCTAATCTACAGCTTGGTTTGAGTGGAGCAGATGTTCATGATCCCGATTGGGATGATGGCTATTGGGGCAAATCTCTGCATGGCGAAGGATATGTTCAAAATGGTAATGTCGCAACCTATGCGATTGCTGACCCTGTTAATGGATATGTCTGGCCTCTTGTAACCTCGAACGCTCTTGTGCCGCTGGGTTCATATACTATTGAAGCGATATTTAATTTGGAAGAATATCCGACAAGCGGAACAACTACTATGGGTATCATTGATTATTCTGATTATATCGACAGCAGCATACGATACAGAATAATAACATATCTAAGTGGCTCGAATACATGCATCCAATATCAAAGCGGAAATACTATTATTACATGGGACACAACAGCCGCTGGAATGACCATCACGCCAGGCAAGTGGTATTACATTGCTGCATTATTTAATGACAGCACAGACAAAATTGATTTGGTTTTGCGCGATATGCAATCCGCTACTGGTGCGAGCATAAGCAATACTAATAATACTATGCAGAATATGGTAATTTTTTCAGGCTCACCGCGTCCTATATTATTTATTGGAACTGATACTTTCAACAGCAAAAGTTTTGACGGCAGAATAGATGAAGTGCGTATCAGCAATAGCGTTCTGCCTGAAAAGGATAGGCTTTATATGCATGGTTCAACAATTGCTCACTGGAAATTCGACTATGATTACGCTACGGCAGGACAGGTAATCGATAATGTCGATAATGATATATTGCTGAATTTGCAGCTTGGCTGGGATATGTCGCCTTCGCCTGATGACCCGCGCGAGCCGATACTTGAGCCGACAGGCGGCTGGTACGGAGGCGCTATGCATTGTAAAGGATACATCGAGGCAGGAAATAATTGCACATACGCAAGAACAAGGGTATGGGATGATGTGAATAATCCTGCTGATGCCGCTGAAATAGCGGCTCTTCGTCCAACAGCGTCATATTCTATAGAAACTATATTTAATATAGATGCCTATCCCGCTGATGGTTCAAGTATGGGAATTCTTCGTTACCGTGAATACGGAGGCAGCAATAGGACTTTGTACTTGATGAAAACATATAAGCAGGATGTTGGCGGAACGCTTCATACATTTATTGCTTTTTACGGAAGCGGAACAACTGTAAGTTTCGATACACAAGCAGCAGGTTTGACATTGAATCCGGATAATTGGTACTATTTTGGAGCATTTTTTAATTCTGCAACCAACAAAGTTGATTTGTATGTACGCGATTTGGAAAGCGGAACAATGGTATCTAAAGTAGACCAGGCGATGAATCCATTGCTTGACTTAACAGGGGGTGATCCGCTTTTGATGATAGGTTCGGAAACATCATCGACAGGTTCATGTTTTGATGGTTTGATTGATGGAGTGCGAATAAGTAATCAATATTTACCTGCTGATTGCAGACTTTATAATTTACCTCGTTGATTTAATGATAATATGGTTTAATGTTACCGGGCTGAAGCAAAGTTTTCGGCCCGGTAATTTCTTCTTTGATTAGAAAGGATTTCATTTGTTTTTATTAGATTATCTAAAACCTGCAAAACCAATTGAGCCGATAAAAGATGTCGGCGCAATTAATAAGCTGTTTCGCAAATATCGGCTGAATATAATTTTTGCCATGACGCTCGGCTATGGCTTTTATTATACTTGCAGATTAGGTTTGTCGGTTGTAAAAAAACCATTAATTGATGGCGGCATACTATCTCCGGAACAACTTGGCCAAATTGGGGCCGCGATGTTTTACGGTTATGCATTTGGTAAGTTTGTTAATGGTTTTCTTGCAGACCATTTGAATATTCGTAAATTGTTTGTAATGGGCTTGGTATTATCTGGCTTATGCAATTTGTTTTTTGGGTTTTCTCATCTTTTATGGATTTTCATTTTAGTATGGGCGATAAACGGATGGGTTCAAAGTTTGGGCGCCGGAAGCTGCGTAGTAAGCCTTGCGCATTGGTACACATTTCATGAACGGGGCAGATATTATGGAATATGGAGCACTTCACATTCTATCGGTGAAGGTTTAACATTTATTGTAAGTTCGACTCTTGTAACATATTTTGGCTGGAGAGCCGGATTTTTAGGTCCCGGGGTAGCTTGCATTGCACTTAGCGGTTTGTTTTACTGGCTGATGCAGGATAGACCGGCAGCTTGCGGCTTACCGAGAGTTAGCGATTGGAAAAATGAACATGGCCAGATAGTTGAACCAAAAACATTAAATACGTTTTCTGCTCAAATGGAAATATTCAAAAATCCTGCGATATGGATTCTATGCTTTGCTAGCGCCATGATGTATATTACACGCTACGCCGTTACTAGTTGGGGAATGTTATTTTTACAAGAGGCCAAGGGGTACAACACAGTTCAGGCTGGTACGCTTCTGGGAATAAATACATTTATGGGGGTGATAGGGGGATTGGTTTATGGTTATATTTCAGATAAAACTTTCAATGGACGAAGACCGCCGGCGTCGTTTTTATATGGTATATTCGAATTGCTGTCACTTGCGATAATATTTATTTTTCCTGTGACAAACTTTTATATTCTTGCATCGGCATTCGCACTATTTGGCTTTACCATCGGCGGAATGCTTCTCGGTTTTGCAGGATTATTTGCGGTGGATATAGCTCCAAAAAAAGCGGCAGGTGCGGTTGTCGGATTCATAGGCATTTTCAGTTATATTGCGACAGCCCTCCAAGAACACATCAGCGGTTACCTTATCGAAAAACACTCACAAATTGTAGATGGCGTTATGAAATATGATTTTAGTTCAGCAATTATTTTTTGGATTGGCGCTTCCTTAATTGCCACATTGCTTGGCCTCTTAGTTTGGAATGCGAAAATTGAAGAATAGAAAGGAAAAGTATGAAATTAAAAAATGTTTTATTAGTTTCGGCTTTATCGTTTGTTTTTGTCGGAAGCTCATTTGCGAAAGAAAACAATTCAGACACAAATACAATTTCCAAAGCCTGCAATAATGCGGATAATTTCCAATTTATTATAATGGGGGACCGTACAGGAAAAGAGCAAAAAGGGGTGTTTAGTGAAATATTGCAAAAAGTCAATTCTATGCGCCCTGAATTCGTTTTAAGTGTCGGCGACAACATCCAGGGCTACACTGAAGATGTTAATGCGTTAAATGCACAATGGGACGAATTTGAGTCTATGATAAGTTTATTGGATATGCCTTTCATAAATGTGGCAGGCAATCATGATGTAACTAATAAGGTTGAGAAAGAAATTTTCAACAAGCGTTATGGCAAGCCATATTTTCACAAAATTTATAAAGATGTGCTTTTTTTGTTTATAGATACACAAGACACAACTTTGGAATTGACCCCTGAAATCAGCGCAGAGCTGGACAAAGAAAATAAAAAACTTAAAAATATGATTAAGACCCAGGGATACACTCCCGAAACAATGGAATTTTTCGAAAAGTATGAAGCAAAACAGCGCCAATATAATGGGGGAAAAATCAGCGATGAACAGTTCAATTATTTCAAAGATGTGCTTGAAAAGAATAAAAACATCCGATGGACGTTTGTTCTGCTGCACAAACCTATATGGAAAGAAGAAGTCCCTCCAAAAGCATGGACTGACCTTGAAAAATTATTATCTTTAAAGCCGCATACCGTAATCGCAGGACATGAACATAGACATCAGTATGAAGTAAAAAACAATCACGATTATATAATTATGGGCACTTGCGGCGGCGGTTGGGTTTGGCCCAAAACACTAACAGGCGTGTATCATCACATTCTATGGATAACCATGGATGGCAGCAAACCTTTAATCACAAATATATATACAAATGGAATTATGGAAAAATCAGACATCAGGCCTTATCAGCATAGTGTTTTAGCCGCACCAGAGGTTAATGAAAATGGCAAATAATGTACAGACATATAAAATAACAATGACGGGAAAAGAAAGAATATTAGCAACTCTTCATGGTCAGCCTGTTGACCGGCTCTGTTGGTCTCCGCTGGTTGATAGATATTTTATCCGTTCCTTGCCTTTATTAGGTTTCCCGGCATTAAACGTTCCAGACACTTGCCGCTTGATAAAAGCAGATGTAATGGAACGCCACTGCCCGGTCGTGGATTTAAAAGATGACTCTTCGATTAAACGCCATTCACGTTCCACAGCCCTGGGCCGTGTAGACATAATTGAAACACCCGTTGGGACATTGACAACAGAAATCATAGACCACAAAGCTACAGGCAGAGATCATATTCATAAATTTCCTGTTGAAACATTGGACGATATTAAAACTTTCACGTACATTAATGAGCACAGCTTTTTTGAAAGAAACTATCAGGCCTATGATGAATGGTCGCAAAGAATAGGAAATGATGGTATTGCCACCGCAGAGGGATCTGCCACGCCTCTTCAGGTATTCCTTATGGATGTTTGCGGTCTCCAGAAAACCATTTATTTGCTGATGGATTATGAAAAGGAAATGAAGGAATGCTTCCAGGCAATTCATAATCAAAGCGTACAGGGATTTAAACTGATGGCCGAAGGACCTGCCGATGTGATTATTTCTTACGAAAATACTTCATCGACAGTGATAAGTCCGGAATATTATCAAAAATATTGTGCGGAATTTCTTGATGAATACGCTGATATCTGTCATTCCGGCGACAAAATTTATCTTACGCATATGTGCGGCAAGCTTTCTGTTTTCACCCAGCAGCTTCGAAACGGCAGGCAGGATGGAATCGATTCTGTCTGTCCTCCGACTACCGGTGATATATGGGCTGATGAAGCGCGTTTGGGATGGGGCAATGATAAAATAATCGTTGGTGGAATCGAGCCGCCAAAGCTTGCGCAAATGTCGGTTGCAGAAACTGAAAAATATGTTACAAATATCCTCGATCGTATGCTTATATTTAAAAAATTTATTTTGTCAACAGGTGATGCAACAGCTTTCGGAACGCCAATTGAAAATCTGCTCACCGTTGCTAAGGTTGTGAAAAATTATCCATGGAAATAACAAAAATTGCTGAAAATAAAACAGAAATAAATAAAAATATCAAGGCTGTAATTTTCGATATGGGCAATGTGCTCGTATCGCTCGAATTCAGCAGGGGGTTATTGAAATTCTGCTGCGGCGATTCCATAGATAATATTCCTGAAGTTTTGAAAAATCGTGTTTTTTCAGACTTTGCCGAAGGCAAAATTAATCCTGAACAGTTTCATCGTTTGACTTGCGAGCAATTTGGCTTGAATTTCTCGTTTGAGCTATTTTGCCATCATTGGTGCAACATGTTTAATCCTATGCATGGAATAGATGCGATTATAAAAGAACTTGATGGCAAAGTTGAGCTTGGCCTTTTATCCGATACAGATCCTTTGCATTGGGCTTTCGTAAATAAGAATTGGCCCTTTATAAAAACAATAAAAAAAACAACTTTGAGCTTTGAAATCAATTGCTGCAAACCAGCCCCACAAGCTTTTCTCAAAGCTGCCAAAAAAGTAGGCGTCGCTCAATCTGAATGTCTTTTTATCGATGATCTGCAAAGAAATATTGATGGCGCGAAAAATGTTGGTATGAATGCTTTGCAATTTATTAATGTAGAGAATCTTTATATCGAATTCGTTAAAAATGGATTATTGGAAGCTCACTTAAGAAATCTAAAATTATAACAGCTAATTGTTTTATGTAATATCCTGATGCCAAAATATATACCGTTATTCTATGCAAAAAAAGTATCTCACGAAAACATTATGTTTTCCAATGCATACTTGTTTTACGAAGTATTCGACGTTTGGAAACCCTTGCCATAAGATAAGCTGCCTGCCATTGATCCATATTTCGATACACTTATTTTTCTCCATAAAAAATAGTCTTGTTTTTTTGTAAAAATAGTAAGTAAGGCGTAGAGGGTTGTACTCTACTATGTATTTATCATAATTGAAGTATTTTAAAGAACTTAGAAATGCCGCTTGGTTTCTGTTTGTAAATTTGTACACCCATTTTATTTCCTTTCCAATGCAACCGCGCAATGTACGAATATGTCTTATTTTTTTCTAATTAATGACTTTGTACATTGTGTAATTGTGAACTCTAAACTAAACATATTATGTCGTGTTTTAGTAGCGTTCGCGAACAAGAAAACGGGAATTTTTAGTTGCATTTGAGTTGCATTTTATAGCGTGAAAAGGATTAAAAAATTATCAGGTTAGAATAGGAGGTTTGTAAAATTAATTATAGTAATGAGAGCACAAGCTCTTGGTTTGTATGCATTTGATCTTCACAAACTAAAAACGGAGAGGGCGAGATTCAATTTGCCCACTTTCTGTAAACTCATGAAAAACTTGTATTTAACACTTAACTCAAATCAAAACAAAGATTTAGACTTTCTTGTTTCTTTACTATCTCAGCACGATTTTTTACTATCTTAATACCCGTTTCAAGGGCACTTTTAAGGGCAACATAATAAGCTCTCAAAAAGACAAACAAAATTATAGCATAAAAAAAAATAATATCTATCATTTCAGCTTCCCAAGCTGAAAGTCGAGAGTTAGAATCTCTTCGCCCGCTTTTTGACTATAACTGACAAGACCTGCCAATAGTTGTCTAACCTTGCCACGTTCAAAGGCTTACGACGAGCGTTCTGAACTTCTTGGTATCTCTTTTTACCATACATTGTCTGCAAATGCCAGCAAAAGTCCGAAGCGGTATATTTTTACTGCAAGCGCGGATTGGCCGCTACGTTTGGCAACGTTTGCTAATTTTTAGCAGGTTATACTTCTTTCGCAGGGGAGAGATTTGTCACAACCTGTGCCATCGTGTGCGATTTGGCGGATAACCTTTTTAAAGCTTAGTACTATCTTGGCACTGTTGAGAGTCTGTAAATGAAGCTAATAAGATTTTGGGCCGTTGTAATCTCTTACATTCCGTGCAAACGCTGCAAAACTTAGTTTTTAGTAAAACTTTTCTAAGTCATGGGCTGCTAATGAATAATGAATTGCAATTTGTTATTTTTTTGTTCATGCAAATACTGCGCCTCTTTGTCGCTGAATTGCATCCGTACAACTATTATGCATATTGTTTTTGAAAAGTCTTGTAGAATGAAGCATTTATGGTTAAAATATCTATAGTATGTAACTACTTTGATTAGGATGTGAGTTGCTAAGAATGGCAAAAGAGGCTAAGGCAAGAATTAAAATTAATAAACTTCTTGAAGAAGCGGGCTGGAGATTCTTTGATGGTCCAAAAGGAAAAGCAAATATTCAGCTTGAAGCTGGTGTGAAATTCTCGGAATTAGGCGATGATTTTGAGAATGCTCAGACACAAGATAAACGTCGGGGCGTGATTGATTTTCTTCTGCTTGATAGAAGCGAAGAAAGGGTCAATTGACCCTCTGTCTGCCAAAGAGCAAGCCAGAAATTATGCACGCAATGTAAATGCCAGATTCATTATTCTATCAAATGGAAATATCCATTATTTTTGGGATGCTAAACACGGTAATCCCGAAACTATTTCACGATTTCCAACACAAGAATCCATCACGCAGTATATGGCTTATATACCAAATCCCAAAGAACTTGCGAATACCCCAATAGATGAAAATTATATTATAGAATCACAAATGCCGAGCTTTGCTCGAGATCCAGATTTTAAGGATGAGGCTCATCGTCCAGCATTTCTACGAAATAACAATCTAAAACAAATGCGTCCGTAATGTAACACCGGATGATGTTTACTTCGGCAGAAGAGATGAAATATGAAACGCAGGGCCGATTTGAAGGCCAGAACAATTGAAAAAAGGAAAAAAAATTAATTCAAAATTAGTGGAAACCGTGAGCCCAAAACCGCCAACCGAATAGGCCGCTTAATTGTCTCATTTAAGCTGACGACGTACAAAAATAACCCGATTAATTCTGTTCTTGTGTTGTGCAACTGATTTTATCCGCATATTTGTCATATAATTCTTTGGCAATCGCCCAACTATCACCAATTGGCTTGTCTGAATAACGCTCATTGGAAAGCGTCCATTTCCATTCGAATTCTGTAATTTTGTCTCGAAATTTTGTTTCATCGAAGGCCGTTTTATTTTTCAGGGATTTTTCCAGTGCTTTGACAAACATTTGCCAGCGTTTCAGGTAAAACCCTTTAATCAATCCCGCCCAATCACGCTTGGCGTAATCGTTAAGCATCTGATTCTTATCGCCCCATGTTGTCAGAATATTTCTGGCGTTTTGCTCGTAGTATTTTTGTTCAAATGTATTTACACCGAAACTGCGAGCATCATTAAGCCATTTCCCAAGCAGTCGTTCGCGGCGGCTGCCGGCAAGTCTGTCTATTTCAGCAATAACACCGAGGAACTCGGAAGATGATTTCTTAAATGAGCCTATATCCTGTGCTTTATAGTCCGACATCATCCTGGTTTCTATGCCGAACGCATAATTACCCAATGTCTCGCAGGCGATATTAACTAAATCAGTAAGATAGGCATCGGTGCTTTTATTTTCGGCCTTGAGCATCAGTCCCCAAACTTTCAGTAAAACCAAATTATCATAATCGCTGTTGCTTTTATTCCTTTTCTTTTCGCTAAGTTTAATTGTCGGACGTAGTGACTCAATTCCGTGCCATCTGCTGGAAGCCTGCGAATATACTTTTTGCAGAAGAATTTGCCATGCCTTTTCCACGTTTCCGTCCGGCCTGCCACATCGTCTTTGAGCATATTTGCAAATCCAGTCATTTACATCGGTGTAGCTGCAATCCCACGCTTTTTCCATAACAAACTCATACATCATTGGATTCATTATATCCAGCGCCTCAAGTGTCAAACCGACTCCTTGTACTTTTCCTTTTTGACAGCCGTTAAGAAGTTCTGTTACACTATTGTTCACCGTTTTTATATTACCTTTGAGATAAGTATTGCCACCAAAATTACCGAGATAGCACCAGATATAAGGCTGACCGTAAAAACCATCTGTAAATTTCCAGACCTCCTTATTTTCACAATAATAATCCAGCAGTATCATTTTCCCTTGAGGTACGGCATCAAGCATAGCCTTAATTCTTGGATTGGTCCATTGTTTACGCTTATAGGAAAAAGTCCAGCTCATTTGAAGTCATGCGGCATCTTTATCGACAGCACTCATAGAATCATAAATCGTTTTAGCGACTTTTGCAAGATACTCTGGTTCCCAGCTTGGCGGTTCCATTTCATTAAAAGGGTCGGCCCCATAAATATGATCGGTTCCAAAATATTTGCTTTGCTCTTCAAGAAAACTTTTTTGTATTTTTAGAAAAAGCGGGTCCTGCGGGTCTAAGAAATGTGCCCGGTATTTATCATCGAATTCGCACCATTTGCCGAGCAGGCTGATTTTGGCTTTGGGATAGACATTTTTTATCGCAGCCGGAACATGCCCCGCAAATCCCGGCAGTACAGGAGTCATTCCAAATTCCCGCTCATGTTTTAATATTTTTTTTTGCAATTCGAATTGGTCGTCGATGTAACTTTGCGGCAAGGGGCCTCCCCAGTAATCGATATTAGCCATTCGATGCCATGGCAAATGTGCCGGGCCGGTGAAATAGCTGCGAATCTGTTCATCGGAAAGTCCGAATTGCTTCCACACTTTTTGCCATATCGCCTCCTGGCCGGTAATTGCCAGCGGCATATTAATCCCGTTCAGAGCCATCCAGTCGATTAATCGCTGCCAGTCATCCCATCCCCACCACGGCATAGTATACCCGAACGTGCAATAGTTCAGAAAAAACCGATATTTACAGGGCGTTGTTTTATGAATTTTCTTATTGAGTTTTGGCAATTGTGCCGGAAGTTCGATTGGCGATTCCAAAAACCAGGATATCGATACGTTGCAGAGTAATATTTAAGATACCAATTAAGACCTGTCGCCTGCGATATGGCGTTATTACCTCTGATGATTATTTTATCTCCCTTACTTTCGATTTCGAATACATCCATACCGTTATCGGCTGGGATTTGTTCGAATGTGAATGTCGATCCTTGCTCTCCAAGCAGCCGTTTGGCTAAAGAATCTACAGCTGATTGTCCTGGCAGTACATTAATATCTCCTGAGACTGTTTGAGACAATACAAATAGGCATATTCCGCCAAATAATAGATAAGCAGTTTGTTTATGCATAAGTCAATCGTCCGTAATTATGTGTTCTTCATACGGTCTTAATGGCTCCTTTTTTTAAATTCAAAAATAGGAAATTTCCTTTTTCGCCGCATACTTATTGGGATACTATTTTATAATTGGTTTTAGTAAAGAAGTCCAAAGCTGATAACCAGCTTCATTCATATGTAAACCATCGATAAAAATATCTTTACGGGGTGTACCTGATTTATCAAGCATAACTGTTGAAACATCTACAAAATACAAATTTGGTTGTTTTTGGCAGATTTTTTTTATAAGTTTGTTAGCTCGTTCCATTTGAGGCCAAATGTCCCATCTTTTGATACTTGGTTTAATCGAAATAAAAATAATTTTAGTATGAGGCAGTTCCTCGCGTATCGCCAGGACAAATGCTTTAAAATCAACAATGAGCATTTCAGGCGATTTGCCATGAGCGATATCATTATCGCCGGCATAAAAAACTATAGTAGCAGGCTTGTAAGGAACAATTATACGATCAGCATAATAAACCGAATCGGCTATGAATGAGCCTCCAAAACCATGATTTATTGTATTGATTCCCTGAAACCATTTATCGGTATCCCATCTTACAACGGTAGAACTTCCAACAAATAACACTGCATCTTCAGGTGGAGGATTATTGTAATCCATCTGCGTAAGCTGCTGTATTGTATTCTCCCATCTTTTTGGATCTTTCATATTTAAAGATTTCTCATGAAGTTCTTGTTCAGATTTGCTTAATTGGCATCTATTGAAGCAGCCCGATATTAGTAATATTGAAAATATAAACCAAAGAGAAATAATATGTTTATAATTGTTATTAATCATTATGATTGTTATCCTCACAATTTTTTACAATAAAAATTTATTGTTTGCTGAATGTACTTAATTTAAAATTATCAGTTCTAAAAGGACAGGCAGGTAAATCTGCACTATTATACAAGTTTCCATTTGGGTTGCTTTCCCAACTATAACGGACGGCAACAGGATTTTTAATTTCATCAGACCAGACAACTATTTTGTTATCCTTAATTTCTGCTTGTGCCCATTTGAATTTCTTGTCAACACCTGCGATCGAAAATCCGAGCAGACGATCATCTTTAAATTTCAAACCATCATAAATATGATCAAATGATAAAATAACTTTATTATCATTTACCTGCATATTGTTGTACATAAGACCATTTGAGATTACCTTTTTGCCATAAACTTTTTCAAGTGCGATTAAGCACAATCTTTTGCCTACATCCTGTTTGTTCTTTGGATGAATGCTGTTTGCTTCGCCGATATCAATGGCGAGAGCCATTCCAGTATTAGGCAGAGAAAGCGTATCTATTTGCGCCTCACGTAATTCCGCCCATTCATTTTCAACAGGTACAGGTGAAGGGTTTCTAAATGAAGCGAGTTGAACAAAGAGAAAAGGAAAATCGTCGATGCCCCATCTGGTTCGCCAGTCTTTTATCAAGGCCGGGAAAAGTTTTTTATATTGGCAAGCTCTGCCTGCATTACCTTCACCCTGATACCATATTACGCCACGGAACGCATATGGAATTATTGGGTATATCATTCCGTTGAATAGAACAGAAGGCCAGCGATGTCTTGGGTCTTTGATTGTTTTGGGCGGCAATTCTTTTGCGCCTTGAGTTTGCCATTGTTGATATAATTGTTCATATTCCGCCATGTCAGAATAATACTTTCGAGCAGATGCTTTATTTTTTTTCATTGTTCCTGAAAATTCCTGCATTTTTTCGAGAACTTCACGGCTGGTCCATGCTTCTATCGGAGTACCGCCCCAAACAGATTCAATTAAACCAATTGGAACATTAATATCATTATATAAATCGCGTCCGAAGAAATAGCCAACAGCACTGAATTGTTCGACAGTTTCGGGTGAACATTCCTTCCATTCAGTTTTGATATCATTAACGGGTTTTTCAGAAATTAGTCTATCAATTTTACATAGACGAATATTTGAGTATTTTGCATTTGATATTTCCTGCTGAGAATTGTTTGATTGTAAAACAGCCCATTCCATATTGGACTGGCCGCCGCATATCCAGACTTCACCAATAAGAATATCGTTAAATGTGACACTATTTGAATCAGAATAAACTTTCATTTGGTAAGGGCAGGGCAAATTATGTTCATCAATGTATATTTTCCATTTTCCAGGTTTATCTGTTATGGTCTTATAAGTTTTTCCGTCAAAATCTATTTTTACCTGCCGGCCAGGGGATGCGTTTCCCCATACCGGAATTTTAATATTTCTTTGCAGTACCATCTTTGACTGAAAAATACCTGCCGTGTTGAAAGCAGCGAAACACTTAATAGAAAAGAAAATTAGAGGGTATCTCTAAAAATTAGTATTTTTATGTGCATTTCAATGCACTTACGATTATTTTAGCTCTTTGGCATTCAAATATATTATTCCATCTTTCGCAAGGAAAGCAAAAATGATGATTAAAGGACTTTTTGATTGGCAAACACGTT